>JAEEGL014369235.1_pt1 | contig 20449 bp, 17 predicted proteins | sample 9134231 | NCBI WGS metagenome assembly JAEEGL01 (sample SAMN16246548, study PRJNA631951) | gut metagenome | biome: gut microbiome; feature: rumen; material: fiber-attached | host: Bos | place: Iran: Karaj | collected 2018-10 | reverse complement strand
GACGTTTTCCACAAGTCTCCAACCTGCCAGTTGACCGACGTACAAGCTGAACGGGTGAAGGCACTGGCAGAAGTGCTGTCCGCCATTGCACAACATGACATGAACGAACTTCTTTTGCGTCGGCAGATGTTGCAGATCCAACTCGCCATAGCCTATGAGTTTATCAACTATTACCGCCGCGAACAGGACAAACAGTTTGACAAGACCAAGTATGTGGACGTCTATAACCGCTTCACGGACCTCGTCGTAGCGCACTACAAGGAAAACCGGAATGTAAACTTCTATGCGGCGTTGTTGGATTATGACCAGCAGTATTTTACGAAACTGTTCCGCAAAGCGAGCGGCGGTGTTTCGCCGCTGGAATGGATTCAGCAGTACGTCGTGACGCAAGCCAAACTGCTCATGGACGCGAACCCCAAACAAACAGTCAAGGAGACCGCTTACCAACTTGGTTTTCCCACCACTGCCAATTTCTGCCGCTACTTCAAGCGCGCTACCGGGATCTATCCCCAGGCGTATAAGAAAAGTATTACTGCTTGTTGACGAGTTCTTATACCTCCTCGTCGTTCGTGATTGCGATCAACTTGCAACCGATATGGTCATAGTCTTGGCCATAGAGGATGTTTGCGCCGACTTGCGGGAACAAGTCCTGCAGGGTATGTTCGTCCTCCGCGAAATAGGAGTCCTCGCGGTACATCGGACCCTTCTTCTCCGGATCGTCCGGGTCTTCTCCGCCTCCCCAAAGCATCTCGACGTGGTTCTCGATAACCTCTGCATCCTGCATGAACATGCGGTTTTGGTTGTCGATGATGATGTGATCGCGCGATCCGAGGGTATAGGGCAGACCCATCTCGCCGCGTAACTCGCGACAGAAATCCTCGATGGTTATCTCCTCCGGAATGGCCATTTCGCGCGTCTCTCCGGTGCGTGTGTTTACTAATTCAAAGTGGTACATATCAGTTATATTTATCGTTTTTTTTATTGGTTAGGCAGCTCGTCAAGGCTGCTAAGGGTCGTCCAGGCAACGGCCTGTTCGGCGGCGAGACGGTTGACGGCGATATCGTCGATGAAGACGATGCGGCTGTCCGGTTCGCGGATGGCTTCGTCCACGGCACGGAAGATCTCGGGCTCGGGTTTGGCCATGTGCATCTCCTGTGAGAGGAAGAGCCGGTCAAAATGGCGGTCGAGACCGTAGGTGCGGTTAATGAAGTTAAAATGAAGGTCATTGCCGTTGCTGAGCAGATAGACCTTATGGCCCGCTGCGCGCAGTCGGTCCACTACTTCGAGTCGTTCCTGAGGCAGGTCGTCCAGCATTGCCATCCATGCGTCCACAATCTGTTGCCTGGTCGTGCCGGGACGGCAGAAAGGAAGTATCTGCGTGATAAATTCCTCAGGACTGATCAACCCGCGCTCGAAGTCCGCCATGAGTTGTTTGCTGGCTACGCTGACGGCTTTGACGCCTTCTCCGTGGCGGTCCATGCCCAGCACCGCGCGCATGTTCTCTTCGCCCATCAAGGTCTCAAACGCCCGCATACACCGCCCCACGTCGAGCCGTATCAGCACTCCGCCGAGGTCAAAGACATATATGAGTTGATGGGGCATACGGATGTTATGATAAAAGACGGTCGATGGATGTTTCTATATCCCGTATCACTTGCTTGCGGAACAGCCAGTGCGCCGGTCCCCCCGGGATGCGTTGCATGATACCGTTATGGGTATAAATGGCATAGATAGGACGGATACGCCAACTGTCGTTGTAACGGTTTTGCCGGTCGAACATACAAATCTCCCACCACGGTCCGTCAGCCCTCCACCATTCGCCGGAGGTATAGCCGTTATTCAAACCCCAATTAGAGACAGGCTTGGCTCCATCATGTCCCGCGTATGCATAGATATAGTCCGGCATAAGAATCGTGTCTATGCTCTTTCCGGTGGTAACTCTGGCGGCAATAGCCGCTCCTTTTTGATAATTGCGTAGGGTGTTTCGGAAGATGCCGAAATAGATACCGTCTCCGGCGTAATTACCGTCCCCGACATCCCATGTACCGGATTTCCAGCCGCTTGTCCGCATACGGTGATGATTGCGGCGCGGATCGCAGAGCATACTATCGGCGTACACTACAGCTGTACCGTGGTACAGTGTGAAGGCAGGGAAGATAGTGTCAATAATAGTCCAAACGGCACTCTCGATGGTCGTTAAGATACCGTGCCATAACAGGTATTTGACGATACGTTTCGGCAGATAGATAAACCAATCAACGATATCGCTTGCGCCCTCTGTATCATCGGAAGGAACGAAGATCTCAATGATGTAATTGGACCATGCGTAGAGGTTGTAAATGACGAGGTTGTAATAGACCGCATTGATGAATCGGAGTGGAGTGCATATAATATAGAAAGGTATCTGCAGAACCCGTAAGAACTTACGCATACCAGGTTTGGCATTGTCGCTCAACGTGTTATACTTCATAAATGGCCGCCAGGGCTTCGAGAGCCAGAACTGCAGCAGGTTCAGCAGGTAGAACGGCAGCGAAACGACCCTCCAGATGAAGTAGAAGAAGCCGGAGACTTGCGGGATATGGAAGTCCAGCGAGTTGTTGATTGCGGAAATCCCAACAATAGCCAGAATGGCTAATTCAAGGCCCATCGTGACGACCGCACCGGCCGTGCCGTTGTCGAAGAACATCCATCCGACGAACGCTCCCGCGCCGCAGATGATCAATGCCCATAACGCCAGACCCGAGACCGTCTTAAAACCGATAAAACCGGTGATAACCGCCACGATGACAAAGATCCATAGGAAGACCTTCGTGATGTCATATAGCTTGTCCCAAGTAGTCTGATGCTTGCGTCGCGGAGAAGTCTTGGCCTGCTGCGAAACCGGCCCCACATACCGAAGATACCGGCTGCTCACATAATACCGCATGCCATCCACCTGGATCGTCGCCCACTGCCCGTTCTTCTCCAGTACGACCACCGTGTCCCCGCGATGCAGCTTGTACATCACAGAGTAATACGTGCTTGGTCCGGTGCGCACGTTAAGCGTGTTCGCCGTCACCACATACCGATCCTGCGCAACCATCGTTACGCCCACTATCGGCAGCAATAACAAGAGTACTATGAACAGACGTCTGAGCATGAGAGACTACATATCGGTGATACTCTTCTCTTCGAAGATCATCTGGATGAATACACCAATGAACATCGCAAGGAAGGAGAATTGGATGAGATATTCAGGGAGGATTGTTATTGTGCACGCATCACTGTTGGATAAGAATGTCCAAGGATAGTTTACGATTTCTGGAGTATCTTCAGGACAGAGCGGATGGAGCATACCCAGACTCACTATGTCAATGGCAAAAATACCTATAATCAGCGCCATGGAGAAACTGATAAGCATAAGCTCCAATGCGCGACCAATCCGATTCCATGAGGAGATATTAGGTAATGTTTTGTTACTTTCGTAGATAAGGAAAGCCAATACTACAACGGATAAAATTACTCCAATAGGTATAGATATGCGTTCTTTTAAAAGCTCATTACCAATCACCAACATAATCCATGCCGTAGTAATAGACGCTACAAGTCTTGGCAAGAACAAGTGGATATTTCGCAAGGTGTGAAATGAAGGGGGAATACGGAGTATAGAGATTACTATTCCTACCAAAACTAATATTATTACTATTAATGCTATCCAACTGTCTGCAAGTGAGTTGCAGAAGAATAGAAAACACCCGAAAATCGCAAATATTAGTGCTAACCGAAAAGCCTTTCCTACCTCTCTTTTCCTTCGTTTTTTTACAAGGAAATCATCGATATTATCTTTCTTGCTAGCACATATAACCCGTAACAAATAATATGTAGCGACAATCACTAATACGAATGCAAAGCCTAATAGAAGAAAAGCAATATGCTGAGGACTATTCCAGAAATCGGAGATGAACGGAAGATGTAGCAAAGACTCTTTATAATCCGAAATAGGAGCGACATTTAGTAGTTTCTCCCAATAAGCAGAGACTACGGCAATTAGGGAAAACAATCCAAGCGTCACGACAAATAACCAATTCCATCCATTAAATAGGTGTAAACGGAATGTGTCTGCAAAATCGTATCGTTGATAAAACCATTTAGAGATTTTAGTTTTACGTCTCTTTACGGCGGTATTATTCGAAGAGCCGATGAATGCGCTGAGTTCCGAAGAGTTGAGATAGTGAACTTGTTTGTTTTCGTTGTCGTCTAATAACGGAAAAACGATACGCTCCATTTCTTCTTCCGGATTGACGAACCATGATTCAGAGACTTTAAATCCTTTCCTCTTTTTGCTAGAAGGTTGATCTTCGTACCATTCCGGCTGAAAAGCGAAGTGTTTATTAGCCATCGGGCTCATGATAACGTCTATCCATTCAGCTTCGGACGTATCTAATTTTTCGGCATAGAGTTCTTTTATAGCCTTTTTTACAGATTCGTTCTCTACATCTTGAATTGTCAAACGGTTGCGAATCAACCTTCGATAATAATAATATTCTGATTTCTTAATGATAGCAGAGAAAAAGAAGTCTTTCATTAACCCTTCTCGCATTTCGTTATAATACTTACTGCATTCAAACACATCAGAATGCATCAAGTCAAACATGAAATCAAGAAGCAACTTACGTAAGAGTTTGGTGATTTTCTCGTTCTTATCCCAAAGGTTATAGTGGTCGCCCTTCTCGTCCAACAATCCCCATATGGCAATAGAAGAATAAGAGTCTTTATTGATCTTGCTGTTTTGAAAGGGGACGTAGTCGACTCTATGTTCTAAAAAATGTAAATACTCACTTACATTATTAGGCTTATCAACCTTGGTGAGAATTTTATATCGGTAGTCAACCAGTGTCTGCAAATAGCCGCTCAAAGGGAAAACGGTATTGTATATGCGTTTTATTCTAGAAGATAACAGAGAGCTATTCTCTTCACCTTTAAAGGGGAGATCCAAAATCGCTTCTTCCGAGTGTATAGGCTTTTGCTCTTCAGCACAATCATAGTAGTGAATAAAGAAAGTAACCCTTTCCGAAGAAATGGAAAGACGAATAGGATAGGACACAATATCTTCGCCTTTATTCAAATCAGGCAAATCAATATAATCAAAATATGTAATCCCTTCGACTACTTTGGATGTTTCTAAGTCCAAACGAAAAAAACTACCGCTATTCATTATGCCGATTTTAATGTAATTATATATTTCTCAATATTTTGCGAAAGTTCTGCGACTTCGGAAGCCAATGCTTTTTTGTATGAAAAAGTTCTAGTGAAGAATTTATACTCTTCCCATATATCCGGCCATTGGCGTACAGTTCCAAAGGCTGTCAAGTGAATTAACTGCAAGAGGTGCTCCAACATCGCTCCCATATGCACCTTGTCTTTTAAGAAACTATCCACCAGACGAGATTGCCCTTTATCTTTCTTCAATAATGCATATTTATGATGCAAATCTAAGAACTCGTGATATGTATCGAATGCACGCGCTCTGACTGCCTTAATTTTATCAGTATCTTGAGCATTAGAATTCACTTCTTCGAAAATATACTTTGTTTTAGCCAAAATACTATCTTCTGATAAACTATTTATACCCGAATCCTCTAACCGATGCATCATAACGCGTGAGAGGTAGTATTGAAATAGATATGGTGTATTAGTGGGACAAGCTCCTTCTGCTATATACCACTTATCTGTTGTCCTTCGCAAGCCCTCTGACCGTAGCCGCTCGCCTACAGCCGTTGTAAATGCGGAAATAAACATAAAAAATTGTTTACCAGAAGGACCGACTTTTATTAATGAAGGATCATCGTGAATTCTCCTTAACAATTGATAGGCATATTCTCTTGGAGATTCATACTTATAATTTAATACATCTTTATTTGTTGTTTTGTTTTTATCATTATGCTCGTCTTCTTCATTCATGCTGTGTTTTCCTAATAGGTAATCAAGAAGAATAATATCATATTTATTCTCATTCATAGCAGCGAGAGCTTCCTTAATCGTTTGTACACCCCATATCTCAACATCACACTCTTCATCAAGATTAGTTTCATGTTCCTTATGAGAATTGAAAATCCTGAGACCTACAGACAATCCCATTTCTTGGATGGTATTTTCTATAATTTTCAACTTGGAATTATTCTGAATGGGTAAACTTTCTTCTTTCTCTTTTGTAATGGTATTGCTCATGGATGTCCATGCATGATCATCTACAAGTAAAAAGCGCCATTTGTATTGCTTGTCAATAACCTCTCTATCGGCCTTCATATTCCATTCTGAATGGAAAAGAAACGTAGATACATCGTGTGAATGACCTCCGTCTCCGGCAATATACGATTGCTGAACTAATCTGGCATTTGCATCTGCATACTCTTTGGCTACTGCCAAATCATATATACCACGGTCTGTATATTGCGTAATAGAATCAATAATCCATCTTAATTGCTCCTTTTCCTTTTCTTCTAAACCTGCAATTTGATAACTTAATTCGGAATCTTTTATTGGCATATTAATTATTTGAAGTAAGAAGAAAAAATTCCAAATGGAGCTATCCATTATGCGCGCATAACGTGGAAAGAAGACATTGTATTTATCTGATTTTTCATTGGCTTGCAACGGCCAAGCTGAAAAATGTATAATGGGAAGCATCTCCTTCCCGTCTTCGTCTGGATAGAACAAAGAGTCTTGTGCAAAACAATATGCTGGATTTATGTGTTTGCCATCCCTCTGCGAGATATCTCGCTTATTAAAAAATGGCAAACCTTCTTGAATATGGAGAATAGCCTTGTATTCTTTTTGCTGCTTATTATCAGCATGAAATTCCATATCTTTTACAGATGAAAAGATGGGCTCTAAATTGGGCATACTTATTGGTTTCTCGTCTTTATAGAACGAAAACTTTTCAATATGCTCATTGTTTATAATCCACTGAATAGTGAGTTTCATATGCTAAAAATATAAAAAATTATTTATCGCTTTCTAATATCGCTTTCTCACGTAGAATCATGCGGTCTATCTCAGATACATATGTTTGCATCTGTTGAAAACTAGTACTAATATATTCGTAGATTTCAGTATTGATATCAGCATCCTTTTGAGGTTTATTACCTACAATTTTTGCAATTCTATTCTGAGTGTGATGAAAAAAAACAATGTGGATTTCTAGCTCTTTATTATCAATCCTATTGCATATAGTATTCCATTCTTCGTTGTCGGAACTGCTCATGTCTATATAAGCATTCTCATGGATAAAATGGTCAGAATCGTCTCCAGCAAGAATGGAAACATCATTGGTTCGAATAGACTTCCAATCTTGGACGTCCTTGTCGTGTAAAACTAATTGTATGATGTTCGCCTCTTTGCATAGCGATAAAGCGCATCTAATTAATGTGGGAATCCATAATCCACTGGTATCAGATGATTCAAGACAATGAATACCAAATACATAAGGACTACTTTCCAATTCGTAAATGTCGTGCGCTCCTTTTGAAATTTGCTCAAGCAAGGATTTATTACAAGTTATATATGTAATCAAAAATTCCTTTCGCTTCTTTGCTGTGTTGATGTTTTTTAAATTATTAATACTCCGACTGATCTGTTTTTCGGTGAAATTCCCATTATCGGCCCCAGTAACGATGTCTGTCAAAAAATCTTTTATGTGTTGTTCGCTATCAAAGACTTTTGTCTTTAAATATACATCAAAGTTTTTCTCAACAAAGTAATCGGCAAGTAATTTATGGACAACTTCATTTGTGGCTTTTGAAGCTTGTCCAAATAGTTCATCCTGTCCAAAACCCTTGCAGGAAAATAATGTGACAATTTTTTTATTCATATTTTGCATAATCTAGTACTTGTATGAGTGAATATTTACAATCTTTTGTTGCATGTTCTATAGCCGAGAATTGAACAAAAGGCTGTTGCTGCGGCATATCTTCCTCGGAAGGTTTGGAACGTCCGGAATGAATAATAAAGTTTGGTAAATACTCATAAGTCTTGGGAGTATTATCTTTATTTTTCTTATCACCAATCTCCTTGAGGAGGATATGATTCTCCTTAACCATCAGTTCTTTAAAGATGCTTTTTGTAACTTCACATTTTGCTTTATCATTTTCTTCATTATGTGTCTTTATTCCAAAGCGTGAATATATCTTATCCAACAATCCCTGATGTATCGAGATATAGTTATATTTTTGTTTAAAGGATGAATCTTTAAACTTTATTACCATTTGCCGGCTTGAGAGGTCAAAATTAATCGTAGCAACACAATCAAAGGTGTATGAGAATAGACTATCATTTGTGCTTTGTTTACTTGAAGTACAACCCACCAAAATAAAACCATCTTGACCATCATCCACAATTGTGAAAATATCCACTAATCGTCCGGTGTTAAATGCAGTTAAATGATTGTTTGAGATTGCTGTTTGAGCAGAGAATGTATGTGATTCTTGAGCTATGTAAGAAATTAATTCTTCACGATTAAGATCCTTAATCTCATCATAATCAATTTTGTTGTCAATCAATATGTCAATTGCATCATCAAGGGAGAGAGTGTTCTTTTCTAATTTTTCTCTAATTGCATCCAACTGACTATTTGTTGTGGTAAATAAAGTTTCGTCAACCTGATGCGTATTTCTAAAAATACGTTCATCAATTATTGCAACTTTTTGTTGGAGAGCAAACAAATGTGTATAATACCATTGTTCATCTAATGGTTCCCTTCTGACAAGTCTATCTGAGGAGTTGTCTCCGGTGATAGCATCAATGGATATAATACTGCCATATCCTTCCCCAGAAATCTTCTTATTCCAATATGTTTGGTATTCGTTATATGTGGCATGATGAGTTCGATATGCGTATTCGGCAATGTCGTCATTATTGTCGCTTGCTCCAAATAATTTTATTTTAGACCATGTTCCTCCCCTGTGAGTCGCCTCATCATATGCTTTTTGATCCCATATATAAATATCCGGACTATTCGTGGCACTAAGTTTTGTTTTTAATTGATAAATGCGTGAGAGGATATGGCTTCCCATATCGTCGGAAGACACACCAGCCAACGATTTGTCTTCTGACCATCCCAATAAACGGTTAGAGACATAGGGACGAACAGTATCATATAGTTCCGGCGGAACTAAAATATATCGATAACTATTCCGCTCATTTATAATTTCTTCGACAGATTCAAACCTATGCCATTTTATCGGATCTTCTGATGCTAAGGCATCAAATTGAGTTGTATTTCCAATTCCTTGCAAATACCCCACAGTATGATCTTTTCGAATTGCAAAAATGTATCGAAGGTGATAATCTTTGGTTAATTCGACAGTTACTATGGGAGCAAGATGCCGTTTAGAATTGTCTTTTTTTATGCACCGGAATAGTTCTTCATTGGACTCTCCACGCATCCAAGCCGAAGAAATACGTAATTCCTTAATTCCTTTATTAGAATCTTTCATTCGTCCATCCGCATCAATATAATCTTCTCCGATACCATAGGAGAGACGATCGGGAAGATCAAGATTCGATGAGTAATCTAAATTATCCGTAATGGTCATTAAATATAAATCATCAACATCTTCTGATTGATCATATAAATCGAATAGTTCCTTCCCGATACGAATAGGTAACATTTGCTGCTCATAGGTAAGATTGGATTGATCTCCTCCTTTTATATATGCAGAAGAAGCCCCATTCAAAATAGCGCCATCTATCATGTCGAATTCAAAACATAAATTTCTATCGGCGGCTAATGAACGGCGATTACCATGCTTAGCTGCATTTCGTATGAGATTTTCAATAATGGAGAAAACGGCTTGTCGTCCTACAAGTCCTCCTGGAAGGCTGAAATTGATTTTTCGCATTTCCGTTAGGGCAGGATTGTCACTGTCACATTCATCAGGCTTCCTTCCGAAAAACGTTGTCTTTCCATTTTTGTACGATACATAACTGAATAGAATGTCATCATGGGATGTAAAATCATTGTGATTTAAGTTCTCTCTTGATAATCCTTCGGATTTTGCAATATAACTAAGTAGAACATTGAATGGCATATTTTGATCTTTCTCATTCTTCATATTATGCCTCATGTGTCTCAGGTCCGGATTTAACTCGTCATAGATGGCATCCTTCATGTTGACGGGAGCACCATATGGGATATAGTCAGTGGCTATGGTGGCAATATAATCCTGTCGTTCCTGAAGATATCCGATAAAACGTCCCAAGCCAACTAAGAATGGCATTTCGACATGCTCTTTGGAATCGGAACTTCTTTTATCCTCTTCATATGAATAGAGATTACTAAGAACCTTATTTTCCTTCTTCAATATTTCCGATACGCTACCTAATTTCTGTTTAAGATATGCCATAACATGGCTACCGAGATTATGACTCATGTTACGGGACATAATGGCTGCTTTTGCAGATTTCTCTGCAGCCATTTTGCGGCGAAGGTCCAATTCTGCTAGATATCGTGACTTTAAAAGGCACAAGAAATAAACAATATTAGGACGTTTGGTTATTGTCTTATCTAATACCTTTTCGTCGTTAAAGATAGCTAATGTGTTGGATAAGAAACTCGTTCCGTTGGTTTCGGGATCATAATCCTCACCGGTTATCCAAACATGGATTACTTCTCCTTTAGAGTATCTTAGCGCCTTTATGTTTTCTCGTAAAAATGTATTGGGTTTATTTAACCAAGTTTTAATCTTCTCTTCATCAACGGTTTTATCATTCCCATAGAGGTCTTTGCATGTTTTTGCTTTCAGAGATTCAATTGTACCATCTTCATCCTCTACTTTGCATTCAAATTTAATCTCACTTACTTTTTGATCTTTAATGAAAACGGGAATATATAATTTTACTTCTTCGGCGACCTTTTCGGTGTCGAAAGAATCTATTCCGAATTTTGATATAAAAGGAAGAATGTCAACGTCTCCTTTTAAGCGGACATTGACGCCATAAATGCCTTTGACATTTTGTGGCTTTACCTCTACATAGTTGTCTATGTCAATTACATCCTTTAGTTCTTGGATGTCATTTGTCCGGTCGCAGATTATTTCGACAACTTTTTCTTTGGATAGATGTTGAGCCATACGAGTGTGATTATTGAAGTTTATGAACAGACATTTTCATTTCGCCATTGCCGCGCGCATCAAAAGTGATGTCGCAAGCAGATGTTTCTATCGTGTTGTTACGCAGCCATTCGCGTTGAGCAGCAAGGTCGTTTGCGTTTTGAACACCATTTCGTGCCGCATCTACCAGATAGGGAAGCATGTAGGAGCAAGACACATACGAATTCGGAGCATTATGGTACTTGTCTTGATAAGCGACTGCGAATTCGTCTTTGATATCCACGTCGGCATAATAGATAGTGATCTTGTCGTTCTTGTTATTGGCGGAGAAACTAATTGTCGATAAATTAACATCTCCAAACATAGTAATGTTGTCAAACTTTTTAACATAACTCATCTGGTTGGCGAAAGAAGCCGGAGAAATACCAAATCCGTTAATAAAGACTCCATCGCATACCTTTTCTGCCATTTTGTTGACGGTGTTCTTGAAATCAAAAGTACCTATATCATAACGATCTTGGAATGTGATAGAAGCACCGTCTCTATTGGCGATATTGTCGCAAAAAACTTGCGTCGCTTGTAAGCATGGAACAGTATTGAGTGTGATTGTTGCAAAGTTTTTCAAACCGCACGAATCTACCATATACGAAGCCGCAATGTCTCCGAGCGCTTTGGCACTGGGATAAACGCGGAAGGCGCAATCCGTTACATCCAAAACGGTTTCATTATAATCCATCACAGTGAAATACAGTATGTTTTTCCCTTTCGTCATCGGGGCAATTGCGGTTGCAAATTGTCCTCCGAATCCGATTATATATTTTACTCCCTGCATCTCTAATCTTTTGTAGCATGTGATGGCTGTAGCCGGATCAGATTGGCAATCCTCAAAAAGGATTTCATACTGCGTGCCTTCTGTACGGGCATTCAGTTCTTCAATGGCCATATTAAAACCGCTAATCCAGTAGTCAGCAACCGCAGCACCGGCTCCGGTCATCGGACTTACCAGACCGATTTTAACTACATCGTTCTTGCTCTGACCGCAACTTGCTACCATAATTACTATTGCTGCCAAAGCAAGCAATTTTGAAACTGATTTCTTCATGATCTCTATTGTTTTTTTAGTATATAATATCGAATTTTTCGAGGGATGGAAAAGGCATCAATCGGCAAGTTCTCCAGCGTGTTAACTTTCATCTCATATTCGTTCATCTGTTCAATCAATACACGCATGTCGTTGAGAGGCCATGTTTTTTGACCCGTAAAACGAGCGGTGTTCTTATCTGCAGCAATGACCTCATCTGTTTGATCCCATCCTCCAATGATCAATAGACCTCCTTGCTTCAGTAATGCAGCAAAATCCATAAGAAACGTTTTCCACAACTCCGGCTCAATGTGATGAAAAAACGATGTAGCAACTATGATATCGTATTGTTTTTGATTCTTTTGTAACTCTTTCGGAGTCTCCACGCAATAGATACCGATATCTTCTTTTGCGTATTTTTTCTTCAACCAAGTAATCAATTCATCGGAGATATCCGCTAAATCCACATGCGCCCCCTTTTTGTAAAAATGAAAAGCCAATTCTCCATTACCGCACCCGTAATCCAACAAATCCATGCCATTTACATCAGATATGTACTTTTCAATATTTGTAACATGCGCCCTAACACAACTATTGCTCATCCAAGGAGCGTCATAGAAGTGTTTTCTATAAATCATATCCCAAAATTCTCTCGTGTACATGTCGCTTTTCTATTGCCCAATGACGTTAAACATGGTAGCTTCAATCTCTTTTAACTCTCCTCGTTCATAAGTTTTTCCTATCGTCCCTTGTTGTATCAAAATACAACTGTCGCAAAAATCTACAGCTCTTGATATGTTTTGTTCTATCAGGATAATTGTCAGGGCCATTTCCTCTCTTACTTTTTGAAGAAGATCATACATGGCGGCTACTGATTTAGGAGACAACCCCGCACTTGGTTCGTCTAATACAACGATTTTCGGCAGTGTGGCCAAAGTCATCGCCAAAGCTAATTGGTGGCGTTGACCACCGCTGAGGCGGTCTGCCATTGTCCCCATAAGCTGTTTTTTTGCTGCGTCTAAGATGGGGATGAGAGGTCGTAAACGCTCCATTTGCTCTTCGAAAGATCCACCGGTGACAAGTCGCATGTTATCCCATATCGAAAGGCTTTGAAATACTTGTCCGCCTTGAAACATCATTCGAATACCGGCACGAGAGATAGCTTCTGCTGACAAATTGGTGATATCATTCCCTTCGTAAATCAATGTTCCGCTTCTATAGGGTAGCATATTTACCAAAGCCTTCCCTAACGAAGATTTTCCGGATCCGTTAAGACCCAAAATACCCACGGAAGCACCTTGCTTTACCTCCAGCGATATCCCATGCAAGATATCCACATTGGGAACATAGCCTCCGGTAATGGTATCTGTTTTTAGAATCACATCATTCATAGTCCAAGATAACTGCTCCTTACAGCGGGATTGTCAATTACGGCATTGGTCTCTCCATATACGGCGATTTTTCCTTCGTCTAAAAATGCACACTTGGAGGCTACTTCTCTAACAAAATGCATATTGTGCTCAATCATCAAGATGGTAAGGTTTTTATCTTTTGTCATCTCCGAAATGATGCGAGCAATGGTGTGGTTATATACGGGATTAACTCCGGCTGTCGGCTCATCAAGTAATAGCAACTCATTCTTGCCCATCAGTAAGCGGGCAATGGCAATCATACGTTGCTCGCCATATGACAACTCACTTGCCGGATGATGAAGCATGTCAACATATTTGCAGCCTTTCCCAAAGAGTGTCTCCAAAATATCTACGGCTAACTCAGTCTTCTCCGACTCCTTCGCTTTGAGGAAACCGGGATACACAAGGTATGAAAATGGGAATTCTCCTGTCCGATCCGAAGATGCCATCAGCATATTTTCCAATATGGTCAAACTTCCCATTAACTGTTTCCCCTGAAACAACCGACCAATACCGCATCTGGATATTTGGAAAGGTGCTAACTTTGAGAGATCTGTATTTTTAAAGAGTACCTGTCCTGTATAATCTCTTTGAAAACCGGATATGATATTAAAGAGGGTAGTTTTGCCGGCACCATTACCGCCGATTAGAGCAGTAATCTCTCCTTCTTGCACCCCGATATTCACTCCGGAGAGAAGGTGAAAACGCTCTTTCCGTGCATTGGTAAAACTGAGTTGTATGTCCTTTAATTCTAAAATCATCTCACTTTATGATTTCTTTGCCTCCCAAACCTTGTGGGCGGAAGTACATCACCAAGACTAATGCCAAACCATAAATAATCTGTCGTAAAGGCGCGGCTATCGATTCAGGCATTCCGATAAATCGCAATATCTCAGGCAATATAACCACAAACAATGCACCTAAGATAGGACCTAATATGTTACCAGTTCCGCCAATGAATAATGCGCTGACGATGAATAGACTTTCCAATAACGTAAAACTGGTAGGATCTATGTAGCTGGCGTAGGATGCATATAGCATGCCGGCTAATCCTGCAAACGCAGCTGAAATGAAGAAAGCGGATCCTTTTAGGAAATTGACATTTCGTCCTAAGGCCTGCAACGATTGTTCATCAGACCTCAATGAACGGAGGGCTCGTCCGTACGGAGACAACTTTAAGCCGGCAAAGAGTGCCACCATGAGTAAAACGGCGATTAAGGATACTGCAAAATAGGCATACACACCTTGCAGTTCCCATATGCCCAACAGTTTTAGTGCAGGAATACCCGAAATGCCAAAGGGCCCGTTGGTGACGTCTATCCAGTTGTATAAGATGGTATAAACAACCATTTGGAATCCAAGTGTTGCTAAAATAAAATAGTCTCCTTTGAGTTTGACGGAAGCCAATGTTATGATAATACTACATAAACCGGATAGTCCCATTACGCATAAGGCAATAATAACAATCGGTAATTCAAACTGCATCAAGAATAAAGTGCCGATATAGGCGCCTATGCCATAAAAGGCTGCTTGACATAGCGTCAATAGATTAGCCATGACAGTAACATTGGTACTCAATACCAACATGATGTAGATATTGAGCATGAATGCAATATGTAGCATATACTCCATTATACTGTCCGTTGTTTATATCCCGCAAGTCCTTGAGGACGAATGAATAAAAATAGCAGAAGAAGAATGAATGTGATAGCATTCTGCCAACTGGTGGAGAAATGGATCAATACAAGGCTTTGAATCAATCCAAGTGTCAATCCTCCTAAAACACATGCTTCTATTTTGCCTGTACCGCCTATAATCATTGCCACAATAGCAGTGATCAACACATTCATACCCATATTAACATCCATGCCTACCTCTACGACATTCAAGCAAGATGCTGCGGCAATAAAAAAGCCTCCGAGTAAAAATGCAAAAGCGCGGATTCTTCGACTGTTATATCCCAAACCGGCAAACAACAATTCATCCTCACTGATTGCTTTGAGTTTAAGTCCCATTTGAGAGCGTAGAAAGAATACGATGAATCCTATGATTAATGCCAAACTGCATCCTAATTGAATAAGCTGAGGCTGAGATAACGAGAACAAACCGATATCATAAACGGCATTAAACGTAGAGGAGACCGATTTGGGTTCATTGCCATAAAACAAAGCTAAAAGATTGACAATAATAGTCATTACGCCTATGGAGGAGACCAATGCGATGTTGTTGGAAGCCTTTTTGCGTTTGAGAGGTTGGTAAACGAGCAAATCTATGGAGTAATTCAAACCCATGGATAGTAAGAGAGAGATTATCGCCGCGATCCATAAGGACATATATCCCGCCAACCACCAGAACATGTATGCCGCGAAGACATAGATGCCGGCGGCGGCAATGTGGAAGATGTGGGTCGTGTTATATACCAGCGCGAAACCTATCGCCAGAAGCGAGTAGAGCAGACCGGTAATAAGACCGTTTATGACAAATTGCAATAGCATATTAGGCGCCCGTGTGGTGATAATAAATCATTTGGCGCGCAAAGTTACTGCTTTTTTTTGATATACGCAAATTTTTATGAAAATATCATTGAATATTCAATGATTTTGGATTGTCAAGCAGGCAATCGACGCAGAGGATACTGGCGGAGACGAGGGTGATGTCTTCTTTGGGAGTATGCCCGATAATCTGCGTGACAGGTGTGTTGGCAAACAGGTTGTGCTCGGGCAGTATCCACGACCGAATCCATACCGGCGAATGGGTAGGGGACACACCGTACACATCCGGGTCAACCGTGACATTGCTGCTGAAGGTATACGCCTCTTTGTTGGTCCGCCACAACTCATTGATTTGCTGCGCAACCACTTGCGGACATTCGCCGTGATACATGCCGATATATTTCTCGTACCACTCCTTCGTTACGCCGGCATGCGACACCAAAGTTTTGTTGTCTATCGCATACGCAACGCCATAGAAAAACGGCTCCGTTTCTGCGAATAGTTGCCGGTATGTTTCGCGGTATTCGGGGTGACTGAAACGGCTCTTGTAATCCTTGTCCAGAAGGTAGTTCAAGTCATGGTTTCCGTATAGCAAAACGGTCCCCGGATGCGCTTGGGCGAAGGCAATAATATCCTTGAAATTGGCGATAATTTCCTCTTGGGATTTGCCGTCTTTGGAATCAAAATAGTCGCCCACGAAGATGTTCGTCGCATCCTCGCACACCAGTGATTTCCACCGGTCCAAACCATGTATGTCGCCTATGATGTTATACATTATTTCACTATCTCATACCTCGCGAAGAAGGGGTATTGCTTCTTGGCGTTGAAGTTGCGGTTGGGGTGCACGTTGCAGAGGCGGACGAGGGTCTGCTCGGAGAGCGGATAGCGCTCGTGTTCGCGCACCGCGCAGCGGCCGTAATGCCATACGCCGTTATCGCACCGCAGGTAGCATTCGCAGTTCTCATAGAACTCCATCGGGCTATTGAAGATGATGTCGATATGCTTCTGCATCGCCTCGATATATTTTTCGCTTGTCGGCAAACGACGCAGCCAATGGAGGATGGTCAGGAGTTGGAAAATGCAGGTGCGCGTCAGGTACGGTGCATCGCCTGCGAGCACATCGGTGTCCACCGATAACGTTCCTTCGTCCGTATCTTCGTAGGTGCTATGACTGCCGTTATTGACGGTGTCGCACAGCGCGTCGAAATTCGTCACGATATACGAAGGCACCAGTTGCGGGTCCAGTTCATGTATCTCGCTCAGCCGTCTCTGCGCATCCCGCGCGGAGTCGATCTCGTCGGAGAAAAGTCCATGCTCGCGACCGTACGAGACGGCAAATGCCAGCAGTTTGCGCAGAGCGTTGAAGATCGTTGTGTCGGTGGCGCTCCCGGGTTCGTCTATCTTCTTGAGGATGTCGAACAGACGCGCGCACGTTGTCTCGTCTTCACACAGGTCGAAAATGCCGGCATATCGTTCCCGCAGCGCTACGCTATCCGAATGTTTGGTCAGTTCACGGATGTCATTGACGAGCGCTTGCTGGTCGCTATCTTTCAGGTAGTATTGTTTGCGCGTCCATGAGCGCATGGGGATGGCGCTCAGCAGGGAGGCGTCGTATCCGCTGCCGCTCGTAAAGACGAACCAAGGGATATGCCGGTCTTCGTCTTCGCAGCGGTTCAGCACGCGGTAGGCATAATCGCGGAAAGCCGCCGGAGACTCCTGCTCGTCCGAATGATGAATCTTGCAGTTGACGTCCAGGATGACAGCATCGCATAGGGCGATGTTTTTCGGGTTGGAGAGCCATTGGATACCGTCCGTGTAGTTATCGGCATGGAACACCTGCATCCCGGCATTCGCCAGGCGCTCCGCGAAGTCCTGTCGAGGGGCTTCGTCGATCCAAAAGACTACTATGTTTCGTGTTTGTGACATAGGCATTATGCATTAAAGCCGATGCGGGGGCGGGGATCGGTATGGAGGGAGGATTGGTGGTGGGTGATGCTATTGGTGAGATGGTGTTGGGCGATGGGGACATCTTCGATGGCGGCCATGAGGGCGGCTTCGTTGACGACGAAGGGGACATCGGCGCTGGCATAGTGCACTGTCATCTTTGCTAAGGCAGGGATGTCGATATCTTCGGCCAAAGGTCTATTGCGGAGATACATCTCGAAGAGACGCTGGCGCATTTTTTCGTCTGGAGCGGGTATCTCAATCTGGATGTCGAATCGTCCTGCGCGGAGGGCGGCCGGATCGATGATATCTTTTCTATTGGTAGTACCTACGACCAAAATGCCGCGTTTATGGCATTCATTGAATTCCGCAAGGAACTGGTTCACTTCATCGTTTCGGGCACGCTCTGTTTCTTCGGTAGAACGCTTACTAAGGAGGGCATCTACCTCATCGATGCAGATGATACAATGTTCGCAAGTCGCTGCGGCTTGGAACATTTCTTTGATATTCTGCGAGGTCTCATGAATATACGCGCTACCAAGGCTGGCGGAGGTGATGAACTTCATGGGCCAATGCATTTCTTCGGCTATCTTGCTTGCGAAATAGGTCTTACCGCATCCCGGAGGGCCATATAAGAGGACCCCATTGGGCAGTTGCAGTCTGTACTGCTCCGCTTTCTCCGGATGCTGGAGTGGCCATAGAACATGTTGGGACATTTTTTGCTTCAAATCATCCATGCCGGCAATAGCAGCAAAGCCCTTGATTTCGTCCGCATTGCGTGCATTCCACAGCGAGACATCTTCGGCAATTTGATCCAGTTCCTTATTTTTCGTATGCAAGACATGCAGGAGGGTCTTTATATTCGCTTCGCCATTGAGCGCCATATCCATGGCTACGAAGAGGTTTGCGGCGGCCTGGGAGGACCCGATTTTGGAAGGACGCAGCGGTTTTACGATGTCGGTAGAAGGATGCGCCTTTCGCCATTCATTCATCTTCAGATGTCGCGCCACAGCCGGCATCTCGGGCGTAAGCGGGCAGTCGCTCCATGGTTTTTTGCCGGAGAGCATGGTGAAGAGTACCGCGCCGATAGAGAAGATATCGTCGATACCGCTCACTTCCTGTCTGCTTAACAGGTCGGAATGGGTGTAGTAGGGGCTGAGTTTCTCGAACTGCTTGGCCGAAGAGAGGCGGCGCGTACCATTCTCGTTATACTCAACGGCATGCTCCAAGTCGAACAGTTTGGCTGTGAGTTTGCCGTCCTGATCGGATTCGAGGAGGATATTCTGCGGCACGATATCCAGATGGCATAACTGATGCGCATTCAGATGCCGCACGGCTTGGAGAAGTCCAAGGGTGATATCCATGATCTCTCGCAGAGTAAGCGTTCTTTTCTCATCGATATATTGGGAGAGCAGTTTGCCGCGAGAGAGCGGAAAGACCATATACGTGATGTCGTAATAGAACTTTCTGATACGACTGAAGGTCGTCATATGCATCAGGTTTTCACATGTGCCCAGTTTGCGATACGCCCATACATCTTTCGGTTCCTGCCCATGCAGCAGTTCGGTCGGAGTAGCCTGCATGTCATAGAGTTTCATGAAGAACTGGTTATTCTTCTCGTCCGCTACGCAGTAAGTCTGCGTATAAGCTTTTTTTGTAATGGGGTACAAAATGGTATAATCCCCAATGGTATGACCTTGTGCAAATTCTATCATAAGGTTTTGTTTATTTTGCGCCATTCAAATTCGCGGATATAACTGTCGAGGATGGCTTGGCAGGCGCGGTGGATGTCGCGGTAGGCGGCATCGAAATTACGGGTGTACCAAGGGTCTGAGACATCGCGTTCCTCGCCCGCCCACTGCATCATAAGCGACTCTTTCTCGCCCGGGTCGTAAAACTCCATCACGTCGTCATAATCGACATGTCCGATGCTCGGGATATAGGACAGGTTCGCGCGGTCGGCGCAGATGATCTTATCGAAATGCTCATATTCCTCGCGCGTCATCTCGTGGGCTTTATGCGGTCCGTAAGGGATGCCGTGTTCGCGCAGTTGGAGTTTGGCGGGCAGGTAGATGTCGTTACCGTCTTCTTCGTCCGAGACACCGGCTGAGGCTATCTCGAAGCGGTCTTCCAGCCCTGCTTGCCGCACGAGGTGCTTGAAGATATACTCCGCCATCGGCGAACGGCATATATTGCCGTGGCAGACAAATAATATACGTACGACTCGTTTCATCACTGCGCCAATTTTGCGGTGCAAAAGTACAATAAAAATTGCATATATGCAAATTTTTTACAAAAAAAAGAGACCTCCGAAGAGATCTCTTTCCTCAATGGGGTCCCCGATGTAACTCGCAGAGTTGCAGTGGGGAGAGCGTAGATCAAAACGTAGGCGTAATCGAGCGGCTGTGCTGCGAGTCACGCGAAGTTTTAGAT
>JAEEGL017069802.1_pt1 | contig 20450 bp, 13 predicted proteins | sample 9134231 | NCBI WGS metagenome assembly JAEEGL01 (sample SAMN16246548, study PRJNA631951) | gut metagenome | biome: gut microbiome; feature: rumen; material: fiber-attached | host: Bos | place: Iran: Karaj | collected 2018-10 | reverse complement strand
GACGGCGAGCTTGACATGGAATGCCTGGACAGCGTCATGGTCCTGTTCAGGGAACACTGCAACCCCGGAGAGGGACTGGAATCGAGCTACCGGCAAGCCTTCGGCACCGACTTCGACAAGGACGACATCGCAGTACTGATGGAAGAATGACGCTGCCTTGTTACTTGGTGGGGGGAAGGTGGGACTAAAGTCCCAACTGTTCGGCTCGATCATGCCAGCCCGCAAGCGATCTGTCGCGACACTCGCCTTGCACAGTTGTCCCCTGCCTGCAGACGCTAGTTTTTGCTCAAAAAAAACTAACATTCAAAGAACGGTACAAAAGGATTATATAATAGGGAATAAAAAAATGCTAATATAGCCTCAGAATAAGGACATATTATTAAAGAATGTAATTCAAAAAAGGTGAATGCTTATGGAACTGACGGACTATATCAAAGAAATTTTTGATGAAAGGAATTTTAATTTAGCACGATCATTTCAGGCTACGAAATTAAATCCTTGGTATAAAACCTATACAGAAGATTTGCCATCTGTTTTAAAAAAGCTTGTTAACAAATTAGAAGAAGCAAAAATAAAAGACAGCTACAAATATGAAGGGAGCATTGGAGCAGGAAAACGTGCAGAAGTTTTTTGGTTCGGCTGTAGACATCCTGAGTTGGCTCTAACATGGAGCGATGGTTTTTACATTGTATATTTACTATCTAGTGATGGCAAGCGATTGTATTTGTCTCTGATACTAGGAACAGAGATTATTGCTTCAACTACAGAATTGGAAATAAAATCTCATCTATTAGAACAAGAAAAAAATAGAATTATGGCTGATTTAAAGGCGGTTGCCGGAGGGTCAGATGGTCTTGACTTGAGTACTTTCGACTTTGGAAACATTAAGTTGGGAAGTTCACCATTAGCAAAAGCGTATGAAATCGCAAGTATTTTGAATATAATGTATGATTCAAAAGATGGGGCACCTTCTCAGGAACAGCTCGAGAATGATTTGAGCAATTTTTTAGTTGTTTATAAACGCTGTCGATTTATTTATAGTGGAAAAAAAGTACCTAATCGAAAATAGAGTTTGTGTTAGAAATACTGATTTATTTAGTGTTCTCTTTTGTTGTTCCTAAGCCGCGAAGTCGGGCTTGCTGGGCCGGTTATCGGTCAAATATGAGCGAAACGGCAATGAATATGTATCTTTAGAATGATTAAAAGAGTAATTTTAGAATGTTATGACTGATAAGCTAAATCTGACGAGGAATGAGCCTTCAGCGCAAGAGTTGTCCAACTCTATGCGTTGTATGGGATACTCTTTAGAATCTGCAATCGCGGATATTGTGGATAACAGTATTACGGCTAAAGCGACGGAGATAGAAATTAAATTTCCTGTTTCTCCAGATGAAGTGTGCATCGCCATCTGCGATAATGGAAATGGCATGACCAAGGAAGAGCTTTTTGATGCGATGAAGTATGGCAGCACATTAAAGGGAAAGCAACGGTCTGAAGATGATTTGGGACGCTTTGGTATGGGCCTGAAATCGGCGTCTCATTCACAATGTCGCCGATTGAGTGTTGCAAGTAAAAAAAATGGGAATATTTCTGCCTATGTTTGGGATTTAGATGTCATTGATGAAAAACATGAATGGTTGATGATCGATTGTTCAGAAAATGATATCGCTAAAATTCCATTCATTGATTATTTAAATCAAATAAAATCAGGAACTGTTGTTGTTTGGCAGGATTTCGACTTCATCAGAAAAGAAGCTGGTGAAGAATACGGAGAACTTGTTCGTCAACAAAATAATGTTGCTGACTATCTTTCCCTTATATTCCATCGATATTTGTCTAAAGAAAAAAAAGATCGTCTTTCAATAAGGGTAAATGATTTCCAATTAGAACCGTTAGATCCTTTTTTGGAGACTCATCCCAAAACTTCAGTAAAAAAAAGCATATCCATTCCTGTAAAGGATAGTAGCGGAATTGAGCGGAAAATCTCAATCCAACCATATATTCTTCCTTTCCAAAAAGATCTCTCAAAAGAAGATGAAAAAAAATCTGGCGGCATCGAAAATTATAGAACAAAACAAGGTTTCTATATTTATAGAAATGAACGCTTAATCATTTGGGGAACGTGGTTCAATCGTCATCGCGATGAACTTACTAAATATGCGCGAATCAAAGTTGATATACCCAATACATTAGATGATGTTTGGGGAATCGATATCAAAAAACAAAATGCTAAAATCCCAGCAAGCATTCGTCAAAGATTAACGAGAGCTGTAGATGAAGCTATGGATGCTTCTATAAAGAAACAGCAATATCGTGGGCGTATTGCAAAAGTTAACGAAAATTTGGAATATATTTGGAATCGAACAGAAAATCGAGGCCAATATACTTATTCAATTAATCGCGAGTCGAAAATATTCAGGTTGTTAGAAAGCCATCTTGATGAGGAGGCAAAATCTTTTCTTGATATTGTTCTTGCGGAAATTGAAAAGAATGTTCCATTCCATCAAATTTATCTTGATAAATCCAAGAATGTTATTGATGAAACCGATAATGACGAAAGAATTGCAGAAATTATTAACAATGCAAGAATGATGTTGTCGGTAATTATGAAATTAAATGCGTCGTTATCAAAAGAGCAAGCTGTTGAAAACATTTTTAAGTCGGAGCCTTTTTGTAAGCATCCTGAGCTTAAACAAAAAATTTTGGAGATGTGCTAATGCCTATCGATTTTAAAAAAGTCAATAATATCCTTCGTATGGCAAAATCTTTTATTGAAATGAGCCAAACAGAAGATGATTTGACTGAGGACAAAATAAGTGAGATCATAAAACAATCCGTCGAATTCACAAAAGTAAGCCTCAATTCAGAAGAATTCGAGGCAGTAAAGAGAGATTTGCAATATCAATACCAAGTTAGATGTTCTCCTGGGCAAAGTATTTTGAATGATTATGAACAGGAAAAATGGTATGATGAAATAAAATCAAGTATTGAGCCAAAGTTTTGGAATAGATATAAGGATTATTTGATTGATGTAAAACATTTCAGTCCCAATGTAGTGAATACATTGGGTGACGAAACTCTTGATGAAAAGTTAATGAATTGCGTTGGCAATCCAAAATCTGAAAATAATTTTTTGAAACGAGGCTTAATTATTGGCGATGTTCAGTCAGGAAAGACCTCCACTTATATTGGATTGATGTGCAAGGCGGCCGATGCTGGTTATAAAGTATTTATTTTACTTACTGGAACCATTGAATCACTGCGCCGCCAAACACAGGAACGTGTTGAAGAAGGCTTTATCGGAATAGATATGTCTAGTAAGGACAACGTTCGTGTTGGCGTTGGCCTAGATGGGCGGCCTCTATTTGCAAAGGCACTAACATCGCGCTTACGTGATTTTACAGGGGGCGTGAATACAATAGCGGACAGCTTGGCTAATAATAATCAGGCGGTAGTTTTTGTAATAAAGAAAAACCCGACTGCATTACGGAATCTGACAGAGTGGCTCATAAAATTGAACGCCGATCCGAGAACAGGAAAAATTGATGAACCAATGCTCATGATTGATGACGAGGCGGATAATGCATCAATTAACACAAGTAAGAATAAAGAAGATCCAACAACAATAAATAAGCTGATTAGAGAATTGGCAAATGTATTTACAAAATCAAATTATGTTGGGTTTACCGCGACTCCTTTTGCGAATGTTTTCATTGATCCGGAAACTACTGAAAAAATGGAGACGCAGGATTTATTCCCAGAAGATTTTATTGTAGCCCTACCAACACCGAATAATTATGTTGGACCGACTAAAATTTTCCCAAATGATGGAATTTTTCATAATCAGCTGGTTTTTATAAATGATGCTGGCTGTGAAATAGAAGATGGAAAGCAATTTTATTTTAAACACAAGAAAGATTGGCGGGGAAAGCTTCCTGAGAGTCTTACAGATTCAATATATGCTTTCTACATAGCTAATGTCTTGCGTGATTTACGCGGAGATGTTGTTGAGCATCGTTCGATGCTTATAAACATTTCTCGTTTTGTTGATGTTCAAAAGTATATTAAAGAACAAGTTGAAGAAATTCATGCAAATGCATATCGCGCAATAAAATTTAATGCAGGGAATTTAAAGGATCCTGTTATAAAGAGAATCCGTGGCATTTTTGAATCTATTTATTCTTCTGTAGAATTTTCGTGGAAAGATGTTTCTAAGAAAATGTTTGAATCTATAGAAAATATAAAAATAAGGGTGGTAAATAGTTCTAAGAGTTCCGAAAAGCTGATATACCCTAAAAATGAATCTTTGCGTGTTATTGCAATTGGCGGCTTGGCTCTTTCTCGAGGATTGACTTTGGAAGGGCTTGTTACCAGTTATTTCTATAGAAATACCAGTACTTATGATGTTTTGATGCAAATGGGCAGATGGTTTGGCTACCGTAAAAATTATGAAGATTTGTTTAGAATTTGGACGGCTGAAAGTTCTGCGGATTGGTATGCGGAAATTGCTGATGCAACTGAACGGTTGAAGTTAGATATGGAGGTCATGCGAGACAATAATCTAAAACCGAAAGATTTTGGTATTCGTGTTAGAAATAATTCTAATGAGCTCCAAATTACCTCATATAATAAGATGAGGAATACGACGGATGTTTATGATACCAATGGCCTGTTCGGAGGCAGTGTTGAATCACAATATCTTGAAGCCGATGCAAATAAGCAAAAAGATAATTATGATGCGGTGTTGAAACTTGTGAAACAATGCAAAAATCTAGGTTTGCGTTTAGAGCGTAGAGAGAGTGAAAATTATAAGGGACGCTATATGCTCCAAAATGTTCCCAAAGACTTGGTGAAGGGGTTGATGAAAACAATCTCCATTTCTCCTTATTGCTTAGATTTCGCTCCGAAGCAGATTGCAAATTTTATCAATGAATGCTCTGATTCTTCTATTAACTTTTTTGATGTTGCGTTTATGGATGGTTCGGACGAATCCCCTGTAGTGAATATAGACGGAATTGAAATACATAGAGTGGTAAGAAATAAGTGCAAATTTGATTCCGAACGGAATAAAATTAATATTGGTTCTAGAGGTAAATTGTGTGGCCCAAGCGACGGCAAAGTTGGAATTGTTGATTATAATGGAACGTCTGCAAAGGATATTATTAAAGAAGCTGAAGAAATGTTCCGTAAAGAACATGATCCTGAAAAAAAGATGAAAACATTGCCTACCGATGCTTGGTTTGAGTATGTAAAAGATCGCCGACCATTACTAATGATTTATTTGATGGATTTGAATTTGGAAGATGGACAGAAAGATAATGTGAATTTCTCCAAGTTAAAAAAAGATATGCGTTCATGTCCTTTTTCTGCGTTTATGATTGGCTTCCCAAGAAACGAAGAATGGTCTTCAATGAGCTTTACGAAATACAAGGCAAATAAATCCTACAATTATTATAATAGACATTTTGATGAGGAGCTTGAGGAGGTTTAAAATGGATTACAAATCAAGATTTTCAGAATTTAACAGACCTTCGTTCTTTTCGCGAGTTGATCCAAACCACATTTTAAATTGGCATATTGGCATCGATGAACTTGGACGAAAATCCATTGAATATCGTTCCAATTTTACAGCTCGCCGAGTTCAAGGGACTAAGTACATTGAAGTAAATCAATACAAAAACGAAAAATATTGTACTATTCGATTCTCTTTATGCGACAAAACCTTGGAAGATTTATTTTTCAAATTCTGCGATGATATGGTTGAAAAAACTCGCGACGTATCTGACGTAACATTTGGATATAATGCTATAATAGAAAGGTTTGCTTTATGGAAAAAATTATTCGTTACTTCAAATAACGAAATTCTATCAGAAGAAAAAATAATGGGACTTATTGGAGAGCTACTGTTTTTAAGAAACGTTCTCTTTGACAAATATGGCATAGAAAAATCAATTGAAGGTTGGAGTGGTCAAGACCATACCCGTAAAGATTTTTCATATGAAGATAAATGGTATGAGGCAAAAACAATATCTTTTAATAAGGATACTGTATCAATATCATCTTTAGAGCAATTAGATTCAGAAATACCTGGAGAGCTCGCTATTATTCTTTTAGAAAAAATGAGCCCGTCTTATCTAGGAGTAACTTTAAATCAACTTTTCTTGGACATTTTTGAAACAATTCAAAATCAATTTGAAAAAGAATTATTTCTCTCAAAAATCGAATCTAGCGGTTATTCTTATAACGTTGCTTACGATAGTTTTGTGTACACTTTGAAAAATATTCGTCGTTTTATAGTAGACAAAACATTTCCCAAATTAACTCCGTCTACTGTACCTATTGGAATAGTATCAGCCAAATACGAAATTTCTCTTTTGGTTTTAAAAGACAAAGAAATCATTTAAATTACAGGTTTCCAATGAACAATGATTTTCAAGAATACAAAAAAGAATTCTTGCAAAGATTGCGTGATGACTCTGCAATTAATGGGACAGATACAGAAGATGAATTCATCAATCACACTTTAGATTTATTAACTGATTATGATGATTTACAGTCACCCCAAAGAGTTAATTGCGGTGATAAAATCTGCTCTAATAACAGAAAGATGCGCATAGATGGCTATAGTATAGATGATGCTGACCATACCTTGATCTTGTTCATCAGTGATTTCGAAGATTCTATAGAAACAACAAATCTGACATCAACACGCATTGATGAATTGTATTGGAGAATGTTTTATTTTCTAGATGAAACGTGTAATGGCAAAATCAACGACTATTTTGATGATTCGGATGACATGCTAAGCGTTGCATCTTTTATTAAAGGCAAAATAAGTAATCCAAACAATGACGATCCTGAAAAAATTCTTAAAATCAAATTCTTGATTCTGACAAATAAGGAATTAGATACAAAATTAATGAACCAAGATTTGATGAAAGCGCCTAAAGCGAAGGGCCGGAAAAAGACAAAAAGCACTAAGAAAATAAAAAAAGACAATTTCAATGGAATGCCCTTAGAGATAGACTTGTGGCATATTGAACGAATTTATGACCAAGAAAAGAATAATTTGACAGAGACCGTTCACATTGATTTCGAAAAAGACTATAATGTGGAGGGCATTCCTTGCATAAAAGGAAACTTAGGAGAAAATCTAGGTTATCAAGCATATATAGCGATTATCCCTGGGAAGTTATTAGCCGACATCTATATTGATTATGGAAGCAAAGTTCTCGAAGGGAATGTTCGCGCGTTTCTCGGCACTGGAGGTGCGAAAAGCGTAAATTCAGGAATAAGAAAAACAATAAACACTGAGCCTCAAAACTTCTTTACTTACAATAACGGAATTGCGGCAACTGCAGCAAACATCGAATTTACGAAACAGGACACGCAGTTATATATTACAGAAATTGACGATTTGCAAATCATCAATGGCGGTCAAACAACAGCATCGCTTGCAGAAGCTGTATTAAAGAAGACCAATACAACATTGGAAGGCATCTTTGTTCCTATGAAACTTACGGTCATTGAAAATCGGGAAACCGAAAACGATGATGGTATTAGTTTCTATGACCAAATGGTTCAAGATATAGCAAAGTACGCAAACAGCCAAAACAAGGTAACGGCAGCGGATCTATTCTCTAACGACCCGTTCCATATTAGAATGGAACGAATGTCAAAAACGTATCTCGCCCCACCACGAAGATTTGCCGTTCCAACAGCATGGTATTACGAAAGAGCTCGTAAAAAATATAAACAAGAACAGCTTAAACTACATGGAGAAAGTTTAAAAAGATTTTTGGCAAAATATCCAAAAGAACAAATTGTTACAAAAGAGCAACTGGCAATGTACTTAACAACAGTTGCTCAAAAACCAAGCGTTGTTGCAAAAGGAAAAAATTTCGTCATAAAGGAATTCAATCAAAGCATTCGTGAACTTTTTGGAAAAAACAAAAATCTATTCAACGAATTTTTCTTCCACAAAAGCATCGCTTCTGCGATAATTTTCAGAACAGTTGATGAATATCTTGAAAAGAACAAAGACAGTGCAAAGAAACCAACTGGTTTTTGGTATAAAGCAGGCGGATTTAAAATGGATATTGTTCCATACGCTATAGCAAAAATAATTAGCTGTATTCCAGAAGACCTGAGCATAGACTGGGAAAAAATTTGGCAGTTACAAAAAATTGGTCCCGGTTTTATGAAAGAAGTTGAGCGAGCTACGAAATATACAAATGATTTCATATGCGATTGCAATGGAATGATTGTTTCTGAATACTGTAAAAAGGCATCGACATGGGAAAAATTTAAGGAACAGCCTTACTCACTAAGACAAGCATTCCTAGATGAATTAATTCCTTTAGCTATGGTAAAAAAGCAAGAGCTAGAAGCTTCTAAGGAAAAGAAAGAAAATGACGGACTAAAAACAGTTGTAGACTTCGTCAAGCTTGGCCCTGAATACTGGAACGCAATTATGCAATTAGCCGAAGATCATGGAGTAGGCAGTAATGCAGAAAGAACGAGTCTTCTTAAAGCTATTTCTTATGTAAAAAAATACACTCTACCTAAAACCAATACTATTCCAATAGCAGTCAAATCTATGATGAACGACTGCTACGCCGTAAAAGAAAAATTGATATCTTTGGGAGTGAAGGTAAAATGAAGTTTTTAGACCTCTTCGCTGGCGCCGGTGGTCTTTCCGAAGGTTTTATTCGGGAAGGTTTTGAGCCTGTGGCCCACGTAGAGCTTTGGGACGCCGCCTGTTATACTCTTAAAACACGCGAAGCATTTCACTATCTAGAAAGCAAAGGACAAGGCGAAGTATACGCCCAATATCTAAGAGGCGAAATTACTCGTGAAGAACTTTACGCCCATGTTCCAATAGATCGACTTGATTCTGTAATATGCAAGGAAATTAGCGACAACACCCTGCAAACAATTTTTAAGAAAATTGATGAGCTAAAGGGTGAAGAAAATATAGACCTTATTGTTGGCGGACCACCATGCCAGGCCTACTCTCTTGTTGGACGAGCCCGCGACCCAAACGGCATGAAAGACGATGCAAGAAATTACTTGTATCAGTATTATGCTCGTTTTTTAAAAAAGTATCAGCCAAAGTTTTTTGTTTTTGAAAATGTGCTAGGATTATTAAGCGCAAAAGACAAAGATGGATGTTCATACTTTGATTTGATGCGTCAAAAATTTAGGCAAGTAGGTTATCAAACGGAATATAAAGTTCTTTCTGCTGATGATTATGGAGTCCTACAAAAAAGGAAGCGTATAATTTTGATCGGAAAGAAAACTGAAGATGAGTTTGAATATCCGGCCCCAGATGTCGTTCCTGCAAATTATACTGTAGGAGCAATATTCTCAGGATTGCCGAAGATTCAAGCGGGTGAAGGAAAATTCCGCTATTATTCGCCACGAGAACGTCATAGTCAATGGCTAGATGAAGCTCATGTTTATTCAACATATCCCATCACTTATCATTGTGCAAGACCAAACTGTGAAAGGGATTTGGAAATATACAGACATGTTGTGGCGCTATGGAATGATGAACGTCAACGCCTGAATTACAGCCAGCTTCCAGATAAATTGAAAACTCACGCAAATCAAACAACTTTTTTGGATAGATTTAAGGTTGTTGCGGCAAATAAAAGAGCTTCGCAAACAGTAGTAGCCCATATTGCAAAAGATGGGCATTACTACATCCATCCAGATATAGCACAAAACCGCTCTATTACTCCGCGAGAAGCCGCTCGTTTGCAAACATTCCCGGATGATTATTATTTCGAAAGTACTTCAGGAAAACCAAGTCGTACCGACGCGTTCAAACAAATAGGCAATGCCGTTCCCGTTCTTTTGGCACAAAAAATTGCCGCAAAACTAATGGAGGTATGGGATGAGTAGTGAGAAGAAAAAAGAACTGCAAGTTAGTTTTGATATTACGACAATAGACCATTTGGGAGTAAAATTATACTCAACGATTCCTCCAATGATTGCCGAATTGGTGTCTAACGCTTGGGATGCTGATGCTCATATAGTAAAAATTCATTTTAATGAAAATGGCGCCCAAAGCATATCCGTTCAGGACGATGGTTTGGGGATGTCTTTCGATGAACTGAATACAAAGTTTTTAAAAATAGGACGAAATAGGCGAATAGAGAGTGGTTCTGATAAAACACCTAGTTTTCGTCCTGTTCTTGGGAAGAAAGGGCTTGGCAAATTATCAATGTTTGGAATAGGGAAAAAAATCACTATTTCAACAGTGAAAAACGGCCTAAAAAACACCTTTGTCATGGATTATGATGAAATAAAAGGACTGGATAATAAAGAATACTATAAGCCAAGGATTATAGAATGTGACCAGCAGACATCAGAAGCGAATGGAACGTTAATTCTTATAGAAGAACTTGCAAAAAAATCAGGATTTGATGTTGCGGCGTATAGGCAGGGGCTATTATCTAGGTTTAGAATTTTTTCCTCAGATTTTGTTGTAGAAATAAATGATGACGATTCTTTGAAAATTGATAAAAATGTTTATGACTCAGAAAAAAGCCAATTTTCTTGGACTTTCCCGGAAGATTATCAGAATGATTGTCATGAATTTGCCGAGTTATACAATTTTGCTTGCGCGAATAAAATTAAAGGATCTATATATACGGCAGCCACTCCTTTGACAAAAGATAAACAAGGTATAATCTTATTCTCTCGAGGAAAGTTAGTACAAGAAAACAAAGCGTTTAGCGAAAGAGGAAACGATAATTTTTTTCAATACATGGCGGGTGAATTTACTGTAGATTTTGTTGATGCAGCTTTGGATGTAGATAATTGCTCTACAGATAGAAAATCCTTAGCATGGGATACCTATTGCAATGACGATCTTGTAAAGTTGAAAATATTCATGGAGAGGATAGTTGCAATAACGCAAAAAAAATGGCGTCTACAGAGAAAAGAAGATAAAGAAAAAAAGCTAAATGAAACTGGAATAGAAATAAAATTATGGCTGGATTCTTTGTCGCAGGTAGAACAACCTCTAGCAAAAAAATTAGTTGATGCGATTTTAGGGAATGATGATATTTCAAAAGAGGCGGCAGCATCATATATTGTGTGTATTAAAGACATGTATAGCTTTACAGGATTTCAAAGTTTTACTAAAAAACTGGAAAGCATGAATGCGCTGGATAGTGAAAATGCCATAAAATTACTGACAGATTGGTCTGAAATTGAAGCAAAAGAATATGCGAAAATTTCTTTAGGGAGAATAAAAACCATTGAGCAATTTGACAAATATATAAGGGAGAATGCATCAGAAACAAAGGTTATTCAAAAGTTTTTAGAAGAATTTCCATGGCTTTTGGACCCAAAAATGTCGAAATTCGAACGAGAAAAAACTTATTCAAAAATATTGAAAGAACGATTCGACGATTCTAAGTTGGATATTCCCAATCGAAGAATAGATTTTTTATGTACAAATAGCTCAGGAATTGTGCACATAATAGAATTGAAAAGACCGAATATAAAGATAACGCGAGATGAATTGAATCAAATTACAGATTATGTTGATTTCATAGAAAAGCAATTTCCAGGTAATGTTAAGGAAGTAAAAGGCTATCTAATTTCTAATAATATGGAAATTGATTCTAACGTGGAAAAGACTCGGAAAGGTTTGGAATCTCAAAACATATTTGTAAAATCATATTCGGATTTATTGGCGGAGGCGCGCAGATATAATAACGAATTGTACGCGTTGTATGATAATATTGCGAACGCGAAAAAGGACAACAAACAGAGTCAATAATTGACAGCTAGTTTTTTTTATATTTAAATTATGCCAACAGTAAAAAAAGACATTCAAGAAACTAACGACAAGATCTCTCATGTAAAGAAGATCATTAAAAAGCGTGTTGAGAACCTAGAGTATAAGGAAATCCCACAAACACCTATTTCTTCAGACATTAATTGGAAGGATTTAGCATTTTCAAATCCCGAGAAAACAATCCGCATAGGAACCATGTTTAGTGGCATAGGAGCCATTGAGCACGCTTTTCAACGTCTTGGTTTAAAACATAAGATTGCTTTTGCAGGAGACATCGAGCCAAATTGTAAGAAAAGTTACTTCGCCAATTATGACATTCAGGAAAAAGACTGGTTTACAGACATCAGAGATTTTGACGCAAAGCCCTACGCAGGAAAAGTTGATTTTATAATTGGCGGCGCACCGTGTCAAGCATTTTCCATGGTAGGAAAACGGCTCGGTTTTGAAGATGCTCGAGGCACTCTGTTTTATGAATTTGCAAGAGTCGTAAAAGAAACATCTCCAAAAGTATTTCTCTTCGAAAATGTCAAAGGATTGCTTAATCATGATAATGGACGAACTTGGCATGTTATGCACGATATTTTTGAAGAACTTGGCTACTCAGTTTTTTTTAGAGTTTTGAACAGCAAAGACTACGGCATTCCTCAGCACCGCGAACGAGTGTATTGCTTAGGATTTAAAAATAAAAGGACGAAATTTGAGTTTCCCGCACCAATTCCTTTAGAATACAAAATGTATGATTTCTTGGAAGATTACATTGATACGAAGTATTTCTTGAAGGAAAAGGGAATAAAATTTGTAACAAGCAAAAAGAATCACGAAAAAAGCTACACTCAAATCAATGGCGATATAGCTCTTTGTCAAAAGCGCAACCAGCAATTCAACTGGCACGGAGACTTCGTATACCATCCAGATTCTAAGTTAACTCCAACAAACGAAGCTTTTGATGAATTCATTTTCGATGTCAGAGATGTTGAAGAGAAATACTATCTGTCTGACAAAGTCAAAAAATATGTTTTAGCTGGCGGGACAAAGAATTTTAAGACATCAACAAAAACAGATTTAGATGTAGCACGCCCTCTTTTACAATCCATGCATAAGATGCATCGTGCAGGCGTTGACAATTATGTAACCCACAAAGGAAGAATTCGTAAACTAACTCCACGTGAGTGCTTGCGTTTAATGGGCTTTAAAGATTCTTTTAAAATTGTGGTATCTGACACCGCCACATATCAACAAGCAGGTAATAGCATTGTTGTCGATGTTTTAATAGCATTGTTAAAACAAATGGATATTACAAAATACGGAGTATAGCATGAAAATTGCAGGTCTATACACATTTGCTGATGTTTACGACAGCGTAATCACAATTCCCGATTGTTTTGTTTTAACCAAGAACAAAATCGGTACAGGAAATGGCGAAGCGAAACTGTATTTTGGATCTAAGCCATCCATGCGTAATTTCTTCGGAGAAGCAGGTTTTTCCGCAAAATGTTTTCTCCTAAAAAAAGATCTAATTTCATACATGGAAACGATAAAGGCGGAATATCTAAATCCATCCTACGATTATCGTGGAAAATCTCTTTTTACAGCTCTATGGCAAGAGCGCTATAAAAAAGTTCAATCATTAGACGACATAATATATTTCCATGTTCAAGACCAAGAGCAAATAGACGGACCACGAGGATACATTAATTCAAACGATGAAGGATATTATCTTATAAGAGAACTATCTTTACCTCTCGTAAGCTACATTTCCGCAATGAGAGTTGAAGCAGTAGACGGATCTTTTTGTTATTACCTTAAGTTGTTTGTCGATTTTGACGCTATCGAAACAAAGAAAAATGGTCCGCTTGTATTCAACTATGGCAAAAATTCCGATAGTTTAAAGGATAAAACCGCCAAATACGATGCTAGTGAAAAGAAAAACAAGGACAATGGTAGAATAGGACAAGAAAAGTACCGAAATGCACTGCTTGAAGAATGTCCATTCTGTCCCATAACAATGATTAATGACGAACGATTACTTGTTGCCAGTCATATAAAACCTTGGGCCGTTTGCAATGAAAAAGAACGCATCGATCCTAAAAACGGCTTTATACTTTCACCGCTTTTTGACAGGTTATTCGATCAGGGATTTATCACTTTTACAGACGATAAACATGTATTGATTTCACAGTGGTTGACGCCCAAAAATACGCAACGCATCGGAATAAAAAATAATTCATATATTCAGCAACTTCCCATAGACGACGCAAGAATAGCTTATTTGGAATATCATAGGAAAAGCGTGTTCAGGGGGTAGCTTATATGAACGAATTCTTCGAATTGAAAAATGAAAAACTTGTTATAGACGATCGATATTTTGAAACAGTTACAGTGCCCGATTGTTTTGTTGCGCCTGCAAATAAGTTGGGACGTGGGCACGGAGAGGCCAAATTGTATATGGGCTCCAAGGAAATGATGAGAAATTTTTTTGGGGGAAGCGGATTTAAAGCAGATTGTTTTTTATTAAAAAAAGATTTAGTAACCTTTCTAGAAGCTATAAAAAAAGAATATGATCATCCAATGTTCGATTATCAAAAAAAAGAAGATCTTTCAAAATTATGGAAAGAACGTTCTAAAGATGTTGCAGGGAGTGACGACATCATTTCATTTACTGTAGAAGACCAAACTCAAATTGAAGGCGATAGAGGGTACGTCAAATCAAAAGACAAGGGTTTTAAATTAATAAGGCAGCTGTCTTTGCCGCTGGTTTCCTGTTTATCTGTAATACGTCTTCGCAAAGCAACTGAAAAATATAAATTTTACTGGAAGCTGTTTGTTGATTACGATTATTTTGAGGATAAAGCGAATGCTTTGGTATTTAATTATGGAGGTAAAAAGAACAAAGGGAAGAATCGACGTTTAGGCCAAGATAAGTTTAGACGAGCTCTTTTAAACGAATGTCCTCAATGCCCTATAACCCATGTTTCCGACACAGCGCTTTTAATGGCCAGTCATATCAAACCATGGCGCGTTTCTTCAAACGTAGAAAAAACTGATCCCAAAAACGGTTTTATCTTATCACCTTTATATGATAAGTTGTTTGACAAAGGCTTTATTACATTTTCTGATGAAAAAGAGCTTGTCATATCTCAATGGTTGTCCCCTGATGCCAAGACAAAGTTGGAACTAAACAAAATTAAAAAAGTAAGCGATTTACCTTTGGATGATGAAAGAAAACAATATTTAGATTATCACAGGAAATTTGTGTTTAGAGGATAGAAGACATATGGTTAACGGAATAATTTTCTCAAAAAAAAATCTTGCTCCTCTTATTATTGACGCGTTCTCTTACCTACAAGAAAAAGGTTTGGTTGCTTCTCTATTCCGTTATGCTTCGGAAACAGAGCCAAATTCAGGTAAAGAAGATGAACGACTTGTCAAATTAGATGATGGAAACGGTCATAAACTAACAGGACTCTTTTTAAAAGCATCGAAGGAATCGATGTTGGAAAGGAATGCACGAAGAGCCCCACGATGGTTTGAAGTTCCATTTATTATAAATGGCCAAGAATATTATTTAAGTTCGCAATGGAACGCTTTTGGCAATTTTCAGCTAACCTTGCCAAATTTAAACTACTTTCTAAAAAAATGTTGTAAAAATGAATCAGACGGTTCAACATTTTCCATATATAAAAATGGTGATGAATTTGTTTTTGCGCAAGGCGAATTTAATCTAAATGATGACGAACTGCAAATAATCGACGACCTCGAAGGACCTAAATCAACAAATAAATTGATAGACGAAAAGAGAAATGGGGCATTCCAAACAATTTTCTTCGGCGCTCCTGGTACAGGCAAATCTTATAGAGTCAATACCATTCTCGGTGAAAACAGGAAAAGATGCTTCTCAAAATCAGACCACCCCAAAAGTAACGGATATACAAACGACCTATGCGATGTAGAAAACGTTGGTTTTGATGTATGGCCGATTGACAATATCGGATTTCTCGAAAAGAAGCTTGCATCATATGAACAAGATGACAAAAGAGAAAATTCACGCCATAGCGCACTTCGGGCATATATAGAGTTTTTGAAGAAATACAAAGATGAACACAGGGAAAATCGCACCACGTTCCACCCTGATTACGATTACGCACAGTTTGTAGGCGCTTACAAGCCCAAGAAAGAAGGGAATGCAATCACCTATTCCTTTGTTCCGCAGGTTTTCGCAAAGGCTTACGCAACGGCTTGGAAGCAGTATTTGCAGAGAGATTCCCGTGATTCTATCGGGGCTTCGCCCCTCCAGAATGACAGCGGGAAAGATATTCAAGTCTATCTCGTTATCGAAGAAATCAACCGCGGGAACTGCGCCCAGATTTTCGGCGATATTTTCCAGTTGCTTGACCGCGATGGTGAAGGATTCTCGCAATATTCCATCGATGCGGATTGCGATTTTGCTGAATGGCTTAAAGAAGATTCCATTCTGAAAACCGTTTGGAGCGACTACGAAACTAAAGTCGGCGATGGCAAGCTCAAGCTCCCGCCGAACCTGAACATTCTCGCCACCATGAACACCAGCGACCAGTCGCTATTCCCCATGGACAGTGCGTTCAAGCGCCGCTTTGACTGGGAATATGTGCCGATCAGTTTTGAAGGCAAGGATGCCGCCAATTATCAAATCGACATCGACGGTTCTCAGTATTCTTGGAAAAATTTTGTCGAAATCGTCAATGCTAAGATTCTGGATCTCACCGAATCCGAAGACAAGCAGCTCGGCGAATTCTTCATCAAGCCCGATAGCGGCAACGTCATTTCTAAGGAACGGTTCCTCGGCAAGGTGATGTTCTACCTTTGGAACGAAGTCTGCAAGGATGAGCATAAGAATGGATCGTTCTTCCGTGTGAAAATTGATGGCAAGGAAGAGTATTTTACATTCCAAGACCTTTACAAGAAGCAGGGGCTCTTGAAGCAGTTTATGGATGAGTTACTAAAGAAGGAGTAAGCAATGTCAGATTACATTATCCCTTCATTGCCGTTGCCTTTTAAGTTCGAGTCCATTGCAATATACAAGCAACTTTCTGCAGCATCAAGAGCGTTGGCGGAACTGAAAGGTGTCGCACAAACGATTCCTAACGAAAACATTCTGCTGAACACTTTGGTCTTGCAAGAGGCTAAAGATAGTTCCGAAGTAGAGAATATCGTAACTACACAGGATGAAGTCTATCAGGCGGATTTGGGTATTCAGGAAACGCTCTCCAAACCTGCTCAGAAAGAGGTCTTACGCTATCGCGAAGCGATGCATAAAGGGTTTGGCCTCGTCAGGTCTAACCATTTGCTTACGAATTCTGTAATTAAACAAATTCAGCAGGTATTAGAACAGAACAAGGCGGGTTTTCGAGCAGTTCCTGGTACTGCGTTGAAAAATGGGCATGGCGAAACAATTTATACTCCGCCTCAGTCAAAAGATGAAATTGAACGATTGATGTCCAATTTGGAAAAGTTCATTAATGACCCTGAAGTTTCTGAGTTTGACCCTTTGATCAAATTGCCAATTATTCACCATCAGTTTGAAAGTATCCATCCGTTCTATGATGGAAATGGCAGAACCGGTAGAATAATAAACATTCTGTATTTGGTTTCGAATGGCCTTTTGGACCTTCCCATTCTTTATCTGAGCCGATATATCAATCATAATAAAGCCCGTTATTATTCCCTTATACAAGAAATTAGGGACAAAGCACCCGATAATGAAAAAGAATGGGAATCTTGGATTATTTTCCTTTTGAAGGGCGTGGAAGAGACTGCCAATGAAAACGTAATCTTGGTCGGGAAGATTAGGGAGCTGATGCAGGAGTATAAGCAAAAGATTCGGTCGGCTTTTGGAGCAAAATACAACCATGAACTGCTGAACAACCTATTCAAGCACCCTTATACGAAGATTGAGTATGCCTCGAAGGACTTGGGGGTATTCCGACATACGGCTGCGAAATATCTTGATGAATTAGTAAAGGAAGGGTTGCTTACAAAACAAAAGTTGGGTAAAACCAATTACTATATCAATCAGCGTTTACTCAATCTATTTCTTTATCAGTGAATAACTGTCACAAAACGTGTATAAAAATCGCGATTTTTTATACACGTTGGCTGATAAATGTCTAAAAAACGCTCTTTTTTATACAATAGAAAGGATAAATGTCTAAAATTTCGCAAAAAATGGCCATTTCTGCTAAAAAACGATGATTTTCCTGTTCGAAAAATACGCTTATTCCTTGGACTACCTCAAGAAGGTCCTCCCGACTGATAAAGAGGGGCGTTTCAAGGGATTGCCCAATGGTTTTGTTAAGCGAGACTGCAAATTGGATGGTGTGGGGTATTTGTTTAACGGTAACCCGGTCCCAAACAGTACAGGAAAAAAGGATGTCACGGACCGCATTGTGTTTGTGCTACCAAAGGTATTCTTGGACGAGAAAGGGACAAAAGCTTTTGGCGAGGGTGTCCCAAATGCGGACAACTTTAAGATAAATGCTGCGCCCAAGGAGTTCCTTTCGCAGTTGTCTTTGTGGGTTTGCTCTTCTATTGGGCAGTATCGCCTTTCTCATCCGAACGATAAAGAAGTATTTGTTCCCGTTGCTCCTGATGCGCATCATTTCAATAGCGATAAGTTGACCCCGACTCTCATCGATGTGATGAATTCGATGAAGCTGTTTTATGCCGAGAATAGAAACCTGTTTGTGTTTACTGCAAAGAATAAGCACAGCGGCAACAACCGCATTGACTGGCGTCGCACAGTTGCGCATACGCAGCCGTTTATACAAGGCAATGTGCCAATCTACATGGAGCTGGAAAACAAGAAGAAGGTTTTCGATTTGGATGATCGCTTGTTGGTGCTGTACTTTTCGGCGATGCACTACATCGAAGAAACTTTCGGCTTCAAGATGCCGCAATCAGAATTTTACGCCCCAATGCGCGTGAATGAATTCCGAAGCCTGCTAGGCCACCGTGGTCTCGTGGAAATGCGCCGCATAAAGCATAAGTATTTCGCCGACAAGTTCCTGAAGCTCTATAACATCGTGAAAGCATTCTTCGAATGGGGCGGCAACTTCAGTGCAAACGATTACAGCAGCGAATACTTGCTTACGAGCAAGTATAATAATGTGTTTGAAGCGATGATTGACCGGCTGGTTGGGGATGACTTACCCAATGGCATGAAATATTTGAAGGACCAAAAAGACGGTAAAATTATAGACCATTTATACAAAGACCGCCAGCTCATCTTTGCTGACGAAAATCAGAAAATCTGGTTCATTGGTGATAGCAAATACTATAGTGAAGGAAAAAAGATTGAGGGTTCTTCCATATATAAGCAGTTCACCTACGCGAAGAACATCATTCAGTACAACATCAGCGAGCTATTAGGCAACGGGAATGGTTTTAAAGGTTTGCGTTATCGCGACGAGCTAACCGAAGGTTACTCCGTAACGCCAAACTTCTTTATTCGCGGTTTCTTGCCAGAGAGCAATAAGGAACCGTCGAAAAGGGAGCAACAGTTCCGGGAATCGTATTTCAGAAAAGATATTTCGGAAGAGCTGATAAAAAATGAAGAAGATTCGAGGAACTATCAGCTCGTTGATGACAATGGCGATTCAATCGGTTCCAACAAAGGTCAATCACTTTGGGACCTTCGCAACCGCCACTTTGAAAACCGCCTCTTTGACCGTGATACGCTTTTGCTGCAAGTGTATAATGTGAATTTCTTGTACGTGCTTAAGGCCTACACGTCAAAACGCTCTTCGCTACGAGAAGAGTTCAAGAGCAAAGCTCGCAAATTGTTCCGCGAAAATTTCTTGAATTTGCTGGATAAAAAATATGTGTTTTGGGCTGTATGGCCTAAAAAGGAAAAGTTTCCCGAAGCTGATAATTATGCAAAAGCTGAAGAGATGTTTGTCAATAAACATTTCCGCACGCTAGTGGGGAAAATATTCAGACCTATGGATTTGAAATGCCTAATTTTGGCGTTGGAGAGTAATTTCCAAGCTCCTACGGATTCTTCTAAATGCCACGATGAGGATGTTTTCTGCAAAATCAGCGAGGATTGCGAATATTTTCATATCACTCCCAAGGAAATTTTCCCGATAGGCGTGACTCACTTGCCCGAGGCAACTTTTGCGGATAACGAAATCGAAAAATTCGACGAACAATTGTATGCTTATTCCATAAAACGTGATATATTTAAAACGAAAGAGATTGGCAAAACGCACAGATTACCGAAAACCATCAACGGAAGAAAATTGACTGGTGTTGTTCTGGGCGATTGCGATACAAAGCGAATGAAAATTCAGAAGTCTCCTTTAGACGAGTACTACTACCTTCCTTGCAAAGAAGAATCTTCTCTGCATTCGCGTTAGGGATAGTGACCCCTTGGGGCGGAGACGCGCTTGCGCGGCTCCGTTGCAAGAGCGGCGCGGGGGAGCCGCAGGCGCGCACGGGGCGCCTTGCAATATAGCCCGACCCGGCGAAGGGTGACAGGGGCCAACCGAGCCGGGGAACGCCTTGTAAAATTTTCTTACTCCCCTAGCCAACATTTTCGATATTAGGTACATTAATGCAGCACGTGATTCTCTGTCAAATGGAGAATCGCGTCTTT
>JAEEGL011293945.1_pt1 | contig 20451 bp, 14 predicted proteins | sample 9134231 | NCBI WGS metagenome assembly JAEEGL01 (sample SAMN16246548, study PRJNA631951) | gut metagenome | biome: gut microbiome; feature: rumen; material: fiber-attached | host: Bos | place: Iran: Karaj | collected 2018-10 | reverse complement strand
GCTTTTCCTTTTACCCCTCTCAATCCCATGCCGCAATACAACTGTACGGCTGGCTGATCAGTATACATCTTCAGACCACGCCCGCTGACCGGGTCCCATGCTTCCGCTTTGATTCCGTCACCGCTGCGAAGGAGAAAACAATGGTCGTATTTGCCGCTGCGGATAGGCCGGCGGATGCGGAAATCGAAATCGGTACCCTCCACATCGATCATGTTGCCGGTGGGAATCAAATGCCGGTCCACCTCGAGATAGGCGTCCGAAGCCAGCATGAGCTCCTGATCCAATATCGTCCCTGTAACCGCAAGATTAAAATAGCTGTGGTTCGTCAGATTGAGGATCGTATCGGCATCCGTCTCTGCGCGGTAATGCAGGGTAAGCGCATCTTCCCGGGATAAACGCACCTCAACAGAAACCTTCAGGTTCCCCGGAAATCCCTCATCCCCATCCGGACTAACCAAACTGAGCAGCACGCCGCCATCTATGTACTCTGCATTCCAGCGGCGCATATGATATCCTTTGCCGCCATGAAGACAGTTTTCTCCTTCGTTCCTGGTCACCGTATAGGTTCTGCCGTTCAGCGGAAAAGCAGCTCCTGAGATCCGATTCGCAAAACGTCCGACCATTGCCCCGAGACATCCCGGCGCGGGATACCCGGCTTCTGTATCACAGCCCAGGACCACGTCGCCCAACTTGCCTTCCCGGTCCGGTACAAGGATGGACTGTATCGCGCCGCCGGTTTCAACCAACGTGACTTTCATTCCCCGATCATTTTCCAATGTATACATCAGATATCCTCCTTTTCCCCTTGCTTTTTTCTCCGCTGAAACAGTTTGATGATTTCCGAAAACGGCAGCACGGTGATCGAAAGGCCAAGTGCGATGAGCAGTTCCCGCAGACTGATGGCCGTAAAACCGAAAAGCTGCCGAAATGCCGGGATAAATACGACTCCGCAGGTCAGAAGAAGGGTCCAGAGCATGGCTCCCCATAGCCAGACGTTTTGTTTTTTCATCCGCAGCATTGAACCGGTAAGACTGCGGGAAGAAAATGCCCGGAACATCTCCACCAGATTGCAGGTAAGAAAGGCCATAGTCATACCGTTTGCGCTGTCCCTGAGCGCCCAGCTTCCTGTATCAATATGCTCTCCGACGAGATAGGAGAAGATGATCAGCAATCCCATGAAAATGCCTTGAATAAGAATAAAGAGCCCGCTTCCGCCGGAAAACAAACTCTCGTCGGACGGCCGCGGTTTCCTCCGCATCAGGCCATTCTCTGCCGGTTCCATCCCCAATGCCAGTCCAGGAGCGGAATCCGTGACCAGATTGATCCACAGGATGTGCGCAGCACTCAGCAGGCGGAAGCCAAGCATGGAGGAAACAAATATGGCTACGATCTCCGCCAGGTTGGTGGTGAGCTGAAACTGCACGACTTTACGCACATTATCATAGATCTTTCTGCCTTCCTCCACCGCATTCACGATGGTTGCAAAATTGTCGTCCGCCAGCACCATATCGCTGACGCCTTTTGTAACGGCCGTTCCGGTGATGCCCATACCGATCCCGATATCTGCCGCCTTAATGGAAGGTGCGTCATTCACACCGTCGCCGGTCATGGCGACGACTTTGCCGCGGCTCTTCCATGCCCGGACAATACGGGATTTATGCTCAGGCTGCACCCTGGCGTAAACGCTGTAACGAGGAACGGCATCCTTCAGCTCTTCGTCTGAATAATCCTCCAGTGCGGCGCCCTCTATGGCCTCTGTGCCTTCTGTCAGGATTCCCAGATCCTTAGCGATGGCGACCGCGGTATCCTTATGATCGCCGGTGATCATGACCGGGCGGATACCCGCCTGTCTGCACTCCTGCACAGCTGCATACACTTCAGGTCTGCAGGGATCGATCATTCCCAGCATCCCGATGAAAACCATATCCTGCTCCAGATATTCCGCTTCCTCGGAATCCGGTTCCGTATCCCAAACCCGGTACGCCGCAGCCAGCACGCGCAGAGCTCTGTCGGCAAACTCCTTGTTCCGCGCTTTCACCATCTGGCGGTATTCTTCCGTCATTGGCTGGACGCTCCCATCCCGCAGGAAGCCGGTGCAGCGGTCCAAGATCATTTCACAGGCGCCTTTGGTATATTGATATGTTTTTCCGTCCTCTGCATGCAGGGTGCTCATCATCTTCCGCATGGAATCAAAAGGTGCTTCTCCGATCCGGGGAAAATTGATATCCAACTCATCTTTATAGAGGCGCAAATCGTGGGCGTGATCGACCAGCGCGCATTCCGTCGGTTCGCCGGAGGCTTCGTGCATACCGAGGCAGCGCTTTGCGTCGCTGCAAAGCGCCATGGCTTTTGCCAGCAGGATCGGATCCTCCGTAAAGCTGTCCACCACGGTCATTTTGTTTTGAGTCAGTGTACCGGTTTTATCCGAACAGATCACTTGGGTGCATCCCAGAGTTTCCACCGCAGTCAATCTTCGGATCAGCGCCTGTCTTTTGGCCATGGCTGTTACGCCGATAGAGAGGATGATCGTCGTCACCGCGGGAAGCCCCTCCGGGATCGCCGCCACCGCAAGCGCCACGGCAATGATAAAGGTATTCAGCACCGTTTCAAACACCGGTGCTCCACTGGGAATAAGTACGGTATCCCGAAGCACACCGAAGAGGAAAACGAATACGCAAATGGCAAGTACCAGCTTGGTCAAAGTGACGCTCAGCTCAGAGAGGCGCTTCTGTAAAGGAGTCTTCTCCTCTTCGGCCAGGTTCAAAGCGTCTGCGATCTTTCCCATTTCCGTATCCATACCTACGGCCGTGACAACTGCGCTGCCTCTGCCATAAGCCACGGTACTGCCGCTGTAAAGCATGTTCTTGCGATCACCCAGCGGGATATCCTTCTGCCCTTCTTTCAGCATCAGGATATCCGCAAGCTTGTTCACCGCGACGCTTTCTCCTGTCAATGCCGCCTCTTCGACCTTCATGCTGTAGCTCTCAAGAACACGGCAGTCTGCTGGAACGGAATCTCCGGCCTCCAACAGTACGACATCGCCCACCACCAGTTCTTCGCTCTTGACGACCTGAGTCTCTCCATTCCGCATAACTCTCGAAGTGGCAGCGGTCATCTCCATCAGGGAATCTATGGCTTGTTCTGCTTTGCTCTCCTGCACCATGCTCAGCACCGTATTTACAACGACCACAAAAAGGATGATAAACAGGTCCGCATAGGACTCATGCTGATGGCGAACAACGTTTTGATATACCGTTGTTGCGGCAGATACCACTGCAGCGCAAAGCAGCATAATGATCATCGGATCCGCCAGAGATTTGAGAAATCGTTTCAGCCAGCTGTCCCTGGGAGGCTGGGCCAGTTTATTCCGACCGTTTTCCTCCAGTCGTTTCGCAGCCTCATCGGCGGTCAGACCGGTTTTTGACGTCTGCAGCTCCTCCAGTACCATTTCGGCATTTTCCAAATAACGCTGCATAGACACATGCTCCTCTCCAATCTCAATCTGAAAAAAGGTGAGACTTCCACCATCGCTGGCAAAAGTCTCACCCATAATCCAGTCGTTCTCCCGAAGGAAACCAAACTGCTCATGGCAGCAGCGGGCGCCGAAACGCCGTCCTGACGCCACTGCCCCGGCCGAAGGCCGTGAGCTACTCCCTTTTTCCAAGTGGTATTTTATCACTGCCGCCGGAAATGCGCAAGTATTTTCCATTGATTGTATCGGACCTTTATAGCGCCGCAGTATTAAATTGTCTGTGGTCGAATCATGAATATGTTTTCGTGTATCTTGATGTATACGAGCCATCTCATCGTCTTTTCTGCAACGGCGGAATAACAAACATTTCTCTAGGCAACTGCATCAGTTTGTTATATAATGGGGAAAATTCTCGGAAAGGAAGTGATTTCGCTTGAGAAAAAACGTGGATATGCTGCATGGGAACGTCATGAGCAGCCTGCTGCGCTTCACTCTTCCCCTTGTCCTTACCGGATGGCTGCAGATCCTTTTCAGCTCCGCAGACAGTCTGGTGGTCGGACGATATGCCGGAAGCGCCGCCTTGGCCGCCGTCGGCGCGACATTTGCATTTGTCATGCTCATCATCTGTTTCTTCGGCGGTCTCGCCGCCGGCGTGACCGTATGTGCGGCAAATGACGTCGGCGCTGCGGATCCTGAAAGTTATCGGGAAACCATGCACGTGTCTCTGCTTCTTGCCTTCCTCGTGGGCATTTTTGTTCTCTTCCTCGGCGAAGGCCTTGCCGTCTCTGTCCTGCGCATGATGCACGCCCCTGAAGACATCATCGACAGCGCGGCAACTTATCTCCGTCTGTATTTCCTCTGTATTCCCGCCCAGATGACCTATAATACCGGTGCCTCCCTGATGCGCGCCAGGGGAGATTCCCGGCATCCTCTCATCTTCCTGGCCATCTCCGGAGCCACCAATCTGATCTTGAATATTCTCTTCGTGGCATTTTTCCACTGGGATGTGGTGGGCGTTGCAGCCGCGACGGTGATCACCCAGTACCTCTCCGCTTTTCTCGCACTGCGGGCTCTGCTCCGAGAGGAGGAAGCCTGGCGGCTGGATCTGCGAAAGCTCTGCCTGCGCAAGGAAAAGATCGCAAAGATCCTTCGCATCGGCATCCCTGCCGGGCTGCAGGCCGCCATGCTGGCCGCCTCGGACATTCCTCTGCAGACCTGTGTCAATTCTCTGGGTTCCCTGGCCGTATCGGGCAACGCCGCCGCACTGAACATAGACGGCCTCATCTTCTCCACGATCGAATCCCTCACCCAGGGATGCACCGTCTTCACCGGGCAGTGTGTTGGGGCAAGGATGTACGAGCGTACGAAGTCGGTTTTCAAAAGCAGCCTGTTCATTACCGTGCTCGGCGGTCTGTTGTTCGGTATCATCGGTTTTCTTCTGCGATTCCAGATCGTTGCCCTTTTCCTTCCGGATGCGCCTGCAGCCGTTGCCTTCGGCGCAGACCGAGCAAAAGCCGTTGCCACCTTTGCCTTTATCTATTCCATCATGGGGACGCTGAATGCATGCCTGCGCGGTTACGGCGTCTCCATCGCGCCTGCTGTGATCAATATCTTCGCTTTGTTCGCCTTCCGTCTGATATGGGCATTCACCTATTTCCCGAAGCACCCGACCCTGTTCCATTTGTACATCTCTTACCCCATCGGCTGGAGCATCGCCATCGTTATGCTCCTGATCATTTTTAAGCCGGCGATTCAAAAGGCAAAAAAGAGGCTGGCCGCTGAGAAGTCTTCTTAGACTGGCTACTGATCCGGAACGATATCTGCAGGAAAAGTCGAGACTGCCGATCGTAACGATCGGCAGTCTCGTTTTTGATTTTCATATCCGGATCTGCGCAGTCAGGGACAGCTGAACTGATCTCGCAGATGCTTCAGTCCAGCTCCTCTTTCGTCGCGAGCTTTACGCCGGCGCCGGAGAGCACCTTTTCCGCAGCCGCATTATCCGCCACACGGAAGATCATGCATGCGGTATCGGGACGCGGCGTCAAAAAGGCATAGACATATTCCACGTCGATCCCGGCGTCCGCCAAAACGCTCATTATCCTAGCAAAGCTGCCGGGTTCATCCTTCAGCGCGACAGCAAGGACCGGGGTCACGGTCAGGACATGTCCATTTTCCCGCAGCGCCTGTGCAGCTTTATCCTCCTGGTCAGCAATGAAGCGTAGCACGCCGAAATCCGGGGTTTCCGCAATGGATAAGGCTCGCATGTTTACCCCGACCGCAGCCAGCTCGCCGGCGATCTGCGCCAGCGCGCCGGACTTGTTTTCCACAAAGACAGAAATCTGATTGACAGTCACGATCTATCCTCCTTACATCAAACCAACTTACGCTTATCAATGACGCGTACTGCCTTCCCTTCCGAACGGGTGATGGTCTTCGGAGAAACCAAATGCACTCTGGCATAGATACCAAGCATGCCCTTCAACGCGCTCACCAGATCCTTCTCCCGGGCGGAAACAACGGACAGGTTGTCAGAGAACAGCTCCGGCGTCATCTCCACATCGATATCCAGCGTATCGCTGTTGTTGACCCGGTCCACAGTGATAAGGTAGTTCGCCTGATATCCCTTGTTCAGCAGCACCGTCTCGATCTGTGACGGGAAGACGTTCACGCCCTTTATGATCAGCATATCGTCGCTGCGGCCCATTGGCTTGGACATTTTGACGAAAGTCCGTCCGCAGGAGCAGTCCTTGCGGGTCAGCACGCTGATGTCTTTCGTACGGTAACGCAGAAGGGGGAATGCTTCCTTATCCAGGCTGGTAAATACCAGCTCACCTTTTGTCCCCTCCGGCAGGACCTCGCCAGTGTTGGGATCGATGATCTCCGCATAGAAATGGTCCTCATTGATGTGCATGCCCGACTGTTCGGAGCACTCAAAGGACACACCGGGACCGGAAATCTCAGTCAGGCCATAGATATCGTAGGCCTTGATGCCCAAAGTCTTCTCAATATCGTGGCGCATTTCCTCCGTCCAGGCTTCGGCGCCGAAGATACCGGCTTTGAGGGAGATGTCGTCAGGGCCCATGCCCAGTTCTTTCATGGATTCTGCGAGATAAGCGGCATAACTGGGGGTGCAGCACAGGATCGTCGCGGAAAGATCCTTGATGAACATGATCTGCCGTTCCGTATTGCCGGAAGAGATAGGCACGGTAAGACAGCCGACTTTGTGGCTTCCGCCGTTCAGACCTGCACCGCCTGTGAACAGGCCAAAGCCGTAGGCTATATGGCAAACGTCCTTATCGGTTCCTCCGGCTGCCACGATGGCTCGGGCGCAGCATTCGTCCCAAAGGTCAATATCTGCCTGGGTGTAAAAAGCCACGACACGGCGCCCCGTTGTCCCTGAAGTGGAATGGATACGCACGCAGTTATCCAGCGGTTCGGCCAGGAGCCCATAGGGATATGCTTCGCGCAGATCATCCTTGGAAAGGAACGGAAGTTTCCAGATATCCTGTATGCCGGTGATGTCCCCGGGCTCCAGGCCCTTATCCTGCATCAGTTTCTTATAATATGGCACTCGATCCCAGACATGGCGCACCTGACGCACCAACAGCTTGCTCTGATGTTCGCGGATCTGTTCCAGCGGCATGGTCTCCCATTCCGGCTGGAAATAGTTCTTGTTCTTGTCCAAATTACTTTCATCCTTCCTGCATCGTCAGTATATCGGTTGCTCTGTGTCAGCTATCTTTACCCAAAGCAAATGCTTTTCTGTTCATTTCCAGGAACTTTGCGGGAACGCATGCGTTGATAGCTTCCTGCCACACTGCATCGTCAAAATCAAAATAGCGGCTGAGGCGGCCCATCAAAACCAGGTTAACTGCCTTGGAGGTTCCGGCCTTCTCCGCCAGAGGCAAAGCATCCACCGCGTCTACCTTCGCACCTTTTTCCCGCATTTTATCAATCAGGTTTTCCGGATAGGACATAGCGCCGGTGATCACCGGCATAGGATCCGTCTTCTGTGTGTTTGTAACGATGACGCCGCCCGGCTTCAGATAACCCATCCATCTGGCGGCTTCCAGCTGTTCAAAGGAGACGACAAAATCCGCCTCACCTTCGTCGATTACCGGAGAATAGACCTTGTCCCCGTAACGCACATAGGTCACTACGCTGCCGCCGCGCTGGCTCATGCCGTGGACCTCGGAAACCTTCACGTCGTATCCCTGCCCCAGGAGAAGATGGCCCAGCATCTTGCTGGCCAGAAGGGTCCCCTGGCCGCCTACGCCGACGATCATGATGTTCTTTACCATCTCATTTTCCCTCCTCAAAGGCATCAAAACGGCATAGCTGACTGCATACTCCGCATCCGACGCAAAGGGTGTTATCGATCGCGGCTTTCCCTTCCTTCATGCTGATGGCCGGGCAGCCCACACGCATGCAGCTTTTGCAGCTCTTACACTTGCCAGGATCCACACGAAGCGGCGCCTTGTGCTTGACATATTTGAGCAGAGCGCAGGGACGGCGGCTGATGATGACCGACGGTTCCGCCGAAGCCAATTCTTCCTTGAGCACTTTATCGCAGGCAGCCAGATCATAGGGGTCCACAATGCGAACGCGGCGGAAGCCCATGGCGCGGCACAGCGCTTCCAGATCGATCTTCCCGGCAGGATCCCCTTTGATATTGTATCCGGTGGTTGGATTCTGCTGATGGCCGGTCATGCCGGTGATAGAGTTATCCAGGATAATGACTGTGGAATTGGACTGGTTGTACGCGATATTAGCCAGGCCGGTCATGCCGGAATGCATAAAGGTACTGTCCCCGATCACGGCCACCGTTTTTCCTTCGCTTTCGGCGCCCAGCGCTTTATTGAAGCCATGGATGGAGGAAACGGAAGCACCCATGCAAAGGGTCATCTCAATGGCTGACAAGGGCGCTACGGCCCCGAGGGTATAGCACCCGATATCGCCCAGAACTGTGACTTTGTTCTTGGAAAGTGTATAGAACATGCCGCGATGCGGACATCCGGCACACATGACCGGCGGACGGGAGGGAATCGTTTCTTCCAAATCCGCTCCGCGGTGTATCGGCAGGCCAAGCTTCTCTGCCACCAGATTCTGTGATAATTCACCCTCCGGCGGGAAGAGATCCTTTCCTGTTACCTCCAGCCCCAGATCCCTGCAGTGGCTCTCGATAAAGCCGTCCAGCTCCTCCACCACCACAAGACGTTTCACTCCGGCAGCAAAGTCGCGGATCAGCTTTTCCGGCATGGGCCAGATGAGACCCAGCTTCAGAACGGGATAGGTATCACCGCAAACCTCTTTCACATACTGATAGGCGGTCGAGGATGTAATGATGCCCATACTGTGATCTGTACCGGGTTCGACACGGTTGACAGACGCGGTCTCCGCGTACTCGACCAGAGCGCGGGTACGCGCTTCAACGATCGGGTGGCGGCGGATGGCATTGCCCGGCATCATGACATACTTGGCAATATTCTTTTCATATGGCTTCACCGGCCGTTCGATCCGATCTCCGGTCTCCACCACGCTCTGGGAGTGTGCCACGCGGGTACACATTTTCAGCAGTACAGGTGTATCGAAGCGTTCGGAAAGATCGTAGGCCAATTTGGCAAATTCGCAGCTCTCTGCAGAATCCGATGGTTCCAGCATGGGGATCTTTGCCGAAGCCGCATAATGGCGGGAATCCTGCTCATTCTGTGAAGAGTGCATTCCCGCGTCATCCGCTACGGCGATGACCATGCCGGCGTTCACCCCGGTATAGCTCACAGTGAACAAAGGATCGGCAGCAACATTGAGTCCCACATGCTTCATACCGCAGAAGCTGCGTTTTCCTGCAAGGGACGCGCCGAATGCGGTTTCCATGGCAACTTTTTCATTAGGCGCCCATTCTGCATAGATTTCGTCGTACTTTGCCGCTTCTTCCGTGATTTCTGTGCTTGGCGTACCGGGATAACTGGAAACAACGCAGCACCCGGCTTCATAGAGTCCCCGGGCAGCCGCAGCGTTCCCCAGCATGAGTTGTTTCATCGTAATCACCTTTTCTGGGATATAATATGGATTGTCTTATTGTACAGAATTTTGCGAAAAATTCAAGTATATAAATAAATAAATTTTCTCTGCCTCGGAGCATTGACAAAACCATGCAATCGTGTCAGAATATGCGGGCAAACATGAAGGAGCTGAGAACATGCCCATTACCGAGCTGTTGGCACGTAATGCCACATATTTCAAAAATGAAGTCGCTCTTGTGGAGATCAACCCGGATGTCAAGTCTGTGCCGCATGTCACCTGGCGTGAGTACTCCCTGATCGAATCCGCCCGGGGCGGGGCTTTCCGAAAGCAGATGACCTGGGGCGAATTCGACATCAAAGCCAATCGCTTCGCCAATCTGCTGTTGACCCGCGGCATCAAAAAAGGGGATAAAGTCGCCATTCTTCTGATGAATTGCCTGGAATGGCTCCCCATCTACTTTGGCATTCTGAAAACCGGCGCTCTGGCTGTACCGCTGAATTATCGTTATGATGCGGACGAGATCCTGCATTGCCTGACGCTGGCCGACGTTGACGCTCTTGTTTTCGGACCGGAATTCACCGGACGGGTCGAGACAGTACTGGACCGGGTCCCCCGAGTTAAGAACATTTTCTATGTAGGAGACGACTGTCCTTCGTTTGCGGACAGTTATGAAAAGCTGATCGCCTACTGCTCTTCTGTCGCTCCCAGCATCTATCTTACCGACGAAGACGATGGCGCCATTTACTTTTCCTCCGGCACCACAGGTTTTCCCAAGGCCATTCTGCATGCACATGCCAGCTTGACACATGCTGCAAGAGTCGAACAGGCTCACCACGGTCAGACGCGGGATGACGTATTCCTTTGTATTCCGCCGCTGTACCATACCGGTGCAAAAATGCACTGGTTCGGATCCCTCTATTCCGGAAGCCGGGCGGTCATCCTACGCGGTGTCAGTCCGGAATGGATCCTCCGTACTGTCAGCGAAGAACGCTGCACCATCGTCTGGCTCCTGGTACCCTGGGCCCAGGATATTCTGGACGCAATTGAAAGCGGCAAGGTCAATCTTTCTGACTACACATTGGACCAGTGGCGCCTGATGCATATCGGCGCCCAACCCGTCCCTCCCACCCTGATCAAGCGGTGGAAGAGTTATTTCCCGAATCATCAGTATGATACCAACTATGGTCTGAGCGAATCCATCGGCCCGGGCTGCGTCCATCTCGGCGTGGAGAACATTCATAAGGTCGGCGCAATCGGAGTACCCGGATTTGGCTGGGAAGTCAAGATCGTAGATGAGAACCGAAATGAGATCCAGCACGGCGTCGGCGAACTGGCTGTCAAAGGCGCCGGCGTCATGAAATGTTATTACAATGACCCCAAATCAACTGCGGAAGTCCTGGAGAATGGGTGGCTCTATACCGGTGATATGGCCGAACGGGATGAAGATGGTTTTATTTATCTGGTTGACCGCAAGAAGGATGTGATCATCAGCGGCGGCGAGAATATTTATCCCGTCCAGATCGAAGACTTCCTCCGGTCCCATCCTGCCATCAAAGATGTGGCTGTGATCGGCTTGGCAGATAAGCGCCTGGGTGAGATCGCCGCAGCCATCATTGAGGTCAAGGAGGATTCAACTCTTACAGAAGAGGAAGTGAATGAGTTCTGCACTCAGCTTCCCCGCTATAAGCGGCCGAGAAAAGTCATTTTCGCCCACGTTCCGCGAAATCCCACCGGCAAGATCGAAAAGCCTCTTCTCCGCCGCACCTACAACAGCGAATTTCTGGTTGCCAAGCAGAATGAGATCAAGGTTGTCGAATAACGGCAGTGCATTTCAGAAAACCGGTTCCAAAAATGGGACCGGTTTTTTCTATTTTTCTCTTTACATCAGTCATTTAAAATGCTATAATCCTGAAGCGTAAGCAAAGGAAAGGAAGGTTCCTCTATGTTTCTCAAGATTCTTCTGCTGATTGTTTTCTTTGGTGTCATGGTTAGCGTTGGGCTATATTGCCGTCATCATGCAACGGATGTAAACGGTTTTGTCCTGGGCGGCCGCTCCGTTGGCCCCTGGCTCACAGCCTTCGCCTATGGCACCTCCTATTTTTCTGCCGTGATTTTCGTAGGCTATGCCGGTCAATTCGGTTGGAAATTCGGTATTGCCTCCACTTGGATCGGTCTGGGCAATGCGCTGATCGGCTCCCTGCTGGCCTGGGTCATCCTGGGACGGCGCACGCGTATCATGACTCAGCATCTGGATTCCGCCACCATGCCCGAGTTTTTCGGTCGCCGTTTCGGCAGCCAAGGGCTGAAGATCGGCGCCTCCATTATCACATTTCTGTTTTTGATCCCCTATACCGCTTCCCTCTATAACGGTCTGTCCCGCCTCTTTAAAATGGCATTTGGTCTTGACTATACTGTCTGCATTGTCGTCATGGCCATCCTCACCGGCATTTACGTGATTGCTGGCGGCTACATGGCCACAGCCATCAACGACTTCATTCAGGGCCTTATTATGCTGGCGGGTATCATCGCTGTAATCGCTGCAGTCCTTGCCTCCAAGGGCGGTTTTATGGAAGCGCTGAATGGTCTGGCTGCCGTTTCGGATCCCGCCGTTTCCAATGCTCCCGGTGTTTTCAACTCCTTCTTCGGTCCCGATCCGCTCGGTCTGCTTGGCGTAGTCATTTTGACCTCACTGGGCACTTGGGGTCTGCCGCAGATGGTGCAGAAATTCTACGCCATCAAGAGCGAGGCCGCGGTACGGAAAGGCGCCATCATCTCCACCATCTTTGCCGTTATCGTAGCGGGTGGCTGTTATTTCCTGGGCGGTTTTGGCCGTCTCTTCTCCGGCAGCATTGAGCTCTCTCCCAGTGGGATTCCAGTAGGCGGTTACGACGCGATCATTCCCTCCATGCTCTCCGGTTTACCGGATCTGCTGATCGCCATCGTGGTGATCCTGGTGCTTTCCGCCTCCATGTCTACCCTGTCCTCTCTGGTGCTGGCTTCCAGTTCGACCATCACTCTGGATCTGATGAAAGGCAATATTGTGAAGAAAATGGATGAAAAACGGCAGGTTCGAATCATTCGCATCTTCGTCGTGGTCTTCATCCTGATCTCTGCCGCCATTGCCGTTTTCCAGTACCGCAGCTCTCAGAGCGCCACAAGCTCCAACAGCGCGACCTTCATCGCACAGCTGATGGGCGTCTCCTGGGGCGCGCTGGCCGGTGCTTTCCTGGCGCCTTTCCTTTACAGCCTGTACTGGCGTCGGACCACCAAGGCTTCCTGCTGGGTATGCTTTATTTTCGGCTCCGTGCTGATGATCCTGAATATGCTGTTCCGGGCTTCCTTCCCTGCCGTGCTCCAGTCCCCTATCAATTGCGGTGCCTTTGCCATGGTGGCCGGATTGATCCTTGTCCCTCTGGTGAGCTCTTTCACCCGGAAGCCGGATGCGGCACTGGTGGACGGTTCCTTTGCCTGTTATGATGTCAAAGTATCCGTATCCCAGAAGCGTGCACTGACGGACTAAACTTGCGTATCCGTTATCATTAATCTTCAGCAATACGGATGAACCCGCTGCTTGGATCAGCGGGTTCTTTTCTTTCGGGTATTCCAGGCACCTCCAAACAGCAAAATGAGTTCATTGAATCTCTGCTCACGGGCGCATATATCCGATTAAATGCAATAAGACCCACCATTCCGGAATTGCCTCGAATGGTGGGTCATGTAATGGATCACAAGCAGTTGTTGTTTTGAGATTTACACTGATTACTCGACGTTTTGGAGAATGCGATATGAGTTTTTGTGACTGAACCTGGAATTTGCTTGTATTATCCTGCTCTTAATACAGCTTTGCGCCCGCCGGAATATGAGGATCGACCATCAGAAGATGGAGCTTCTCTTCCTCCCCTTCCTTATAAACGGCGCTGAGGAGCATACCGCAGGATTCGATGCCCATCATGGCGCGAGGAGGCAGATTCGTGATGGCGATGCAGGTCTTCCCGATCAGTTCGTCCGGCTCATAATAGGCGTGTATACCGCTCAAAATCGTCCGATTCTCTCCGGAACCGTCGTCCAGAGTGAACTGCAGGAGCTTCTTGGACTTCTTTACCGCCTGGCAGTCCAGCACCTTCACGGCCCGGAAATCGCTCTTGGAGAAGGTGTCAAAATCCACCTGATCCTGGAACAGAGGCTCGATAACCACGTTGGAGAAGTCGATCTTTTCCGGGGCTTCCTTCTGTACCGAAGGAGCCGTTTCTTCATTTGCTCCCGGCCCCGAAATCTGTACACCATTTTTGTCTTTTGGTGTATCAATAGGCTTCATTGTCGGGAAAAGGATCACGTCACGGATGGAATCGGAACCGGTCAGGAGCATGACGCAGCGATCAACACCAAAGCCAAGTCCACCCGTAGGCGGCATACCATATTCCATGGCATTCAGGAAATCCTCATCCATCATGCCTGCTTCCTCATCGCCCTTCGCCCGCAGCTCCATCTGCTTGACGAAACGCTCTCTCTGATCGATGGGATCGTTGAGCTCACTGAAGGCGTTGCCCATTTCGCAGCGGCAGATAAATGCCTCATACCGCTCCGTCAGTCTTGGGTCATCCTGACAGCGTTTTGCCAGAGGGGAAACGTCCACGGGATAAGTGGTAATAAACACGGGCTGGATCAGCTTTTCCTCGACCTTTTGGTCGAAAGTCTCATACAGCGCATGGCCCCAGGTGGGTTCTACGCCGGACATATCCACACCTGCCGCTTTCGCTGCGGCAACTGCCTCCGCATCATCGGAAATGGCCATAAAGTCTATGCCCACATATTGCTTTACGGCATCCGCCATGGTCAGTCGAGGCCAGCTTGGTTTCAGATTGATATGCTCGCCCAGCCAATCCACCTCATAACTGCCCAGGAGCTCCAGCGCCGCAGAGGATAAGAGCCCCTCAAAGATATCCATCATTCCATCCAGATTGGTATATGCCTGGTAGAGCTCAACTGTAGTAAACTCAGGATTATGCTTTGTATCCATTCCCTCGTTGCGGAAAATGCGGCCCACTTCGAAAACGCGTTCAAAGCCGCCAACGATCAGGCGCTTCAAATGCAGTTCAGTCGCTATCCGCATGTACATATCCAAATCCAGCGCATTATGATGGGTAATAAAGGGCCGTGCAGTGGCGCCGCCGGAAATGGTATTCAGAACGGGGGTTTCTACTTCCATGAATCCCCGATCATTCAGATACTTCCGCAGGAAGGTCAGAAAACCGCTGCGGATCGAAAATGCCCTGCGCACTTCCGGATTCATAATAAGGTCTACATACCTCTGACGATACCGGGCTTCCTTATCGGTCAAGCCATGGAATTTCTCTGGGAGCGGGCGCAGAGACTTGCTCAACAGCGTGATCTCCTGGCAATGCACGGAGATCTCGCCTCGACGTGTACGGAAAACAAAGCCTTTTACTCCAATAATATCGCCGATATCGAAGCGCTTAAATTCATCAAAAGCCGTGTCCCCCAGGTCGTTCACCCGAACATAGAGCTGAACCCGCTCCCCGTTATCCAACAGGTCGCAGAAAAAAGCCTTTCCCATGTCCCGTTTGCTCATGATCCGACCGGCAATGGATACGGTCTGATTCTCCAATGCCTCAAAATTATTCTTGATCTCATTTGCGGAACTGGTGCAGTCAAAACTAGTTACAAAAAAAGGATCGCGCCCATCGGCCTGCAAACGAGCAAGCTTATCTCTGCGGATCTGCAGGATCTCGCTCAATTCCTGCTGGAGATTCTCTCCCCCAGTCACTTCCGGCATAATTCTTACTCCTTAACGTTTATCTGCTGACAGAAACAATACGAAACCGCAGGACACCGTCCGGCGCTTCCACAGTGACCTCGTCGTCTTCCTTATGCCCCATAAGAGCACGTCCTATGGGAGAATCCTCGGAAATACATCCGATCCGGGGATCCGATTCCTGGGAACCGACGATCTCATACCGTTCTTCCTCGTTGCTGCCCACCTCAACAATGGTAACCTTTGAGCCCATTCCGATGCTGTCTCCGCCTCCGCTGGTCTCAATCACTTGTGCATTTTCCAGAAGGCTCTGCAGTTCGTTGATCTTGGTATACAGCTTGGCCTGTTCAGTTTTTGCTTCATCATATTCACTGTTTTCCGAAAGATCACCGAAAGATCGGGCCTCGCGGATCAGTTCTGCAACTTCCTTTTCCCGAACAGTCTGCAGATAATTCAGTTCATCCTTCATTTTCTGGTAACGTTCCAGAGACATCTTTACTTTCGGCATATTCATCTTCCTTTTCCGTTATGATACCTTTATGGCGGCCGAAGGTCGCCCTCCCGCCGCCGTGCTTTTTTCTGTATTATATGCAAATCCAGCACAGTGTCAAGCTTAATTCCCTTTTTTCTCATGAACGGCTTCCCTGGCTGCCATCAGTTGGTCGTCCTCATCACGTTCCAATAAACCATAAGTGAATTCTTCCCGCTTTTCTTCGCTCAACAATATGATCTGATCCGGCGTGAGACCGACGCCGGCTAAACTGTTTCCAAGCGGTGTGTAGTATTCCTGCGTGGAAATGTGGAGCGCACTCCCATCTCGCAGCATCAAGGTCACTTGCGCGTACCCCTTGCCTGTGGTCTGCTCTCCGATAATCTCAGCCCATTCGTATTCCTGGAGCGCTGCAGCGAAAAATTCCGCTGCGCTGTAACTGCCGGAATCAACCAGGACAACCATCGGCAGCCGGACACATTCGCTGTCGGACATCTCCTGATTCTGATTTCCCTGGATATCCTTGCTGATAAAAAGAACACCTTCCGGCAAAAGACGATCCAACAGCTGCAGCAGCTGATTCAGTTGACCTCCAGGATTGTTCCGCACATCAAAAATCAGGCCATTCGCTCCATCGCTGCACAGCTCTTCCACTGCTTGCACAGCCTGCGCTCCGCTTCGGTCTTCAAAGTTCAGTATCCGGATATATCCTATACCGTCGGTGAGCATCTCCCAGGAAACAGGATCTGTATCCACATTGCCAGGCTGAAGTTCAAATGCTTGCTCCTGTCCATCCGGAGTGCGCAGCACCAGCCGTACAACGCCCGTTTTTATCGCTTCCGTGACCAACCCCATGGCTTCATCCAACGAAGAATTTTCCAAATTGCGTTCATTCACGGAAAGGATACGGCTGCCCGGGTTGATCTGTGCTTCTCCTGCCGGAGAATCAGGATAGACGGAATAAATGATAACGCCGCCGGTCTCTCCGCTTTTTACGACAAGACCCAGCCCCTGATACCGGTTGCTTTCATACTTTCGATACTGTTCGAGCTGCGAAGCCGTCAAATAATAAGACCATTGATCCTCCAGGCTATCCACCATTGCACTGATAGCCGCATCTGTCATCTTTTCACGATCAGCCGCACCGATATAATTGGACTCGATCAGATCGGCAGCCTCCAGCAGTTTATCCTGCCGCATCGGCAGAAAAAGCCGATCCAGCCATGTGGTAGTCAAAAAGGTTACAATAATCGCCGTCAAGATCAGGATCGCGGCAAACCAAACGCTGACTTTCCGCACTAATCCAGCACCACGTAATTGGAGAAATACTGGAGAGGATCGACTCTCTCCCCATTCTCAATGATCTCAAAGTGGATGTGCGGACCGGTGGAATAACCGGTTGAGCCCACGAGGCCGATCACATCCCCCTGCTTCACTACGTCGTCCACGGAAACCAGGCGCTTATTCATATGTGCGTACAGCGTATACCTTCCGTTCCCATGCGCGATCATCACATAGTTTCCATAGGAATAGCTGCTTTCCGAAGTGACCACAACGCCGCCGTCTGAGGCATAGATATTCGTATTATACGACGCACCGATGTCGATCCCATAGTGGGTACGCCAATAATGAAGGATCGGATGGTAGCGTGTGCCAAAAAGGCTGGTAACGTAATAACTGTCAGAAGAGGGCCATAGATAGGTACCGGTGGCATTCACTCCGGCATTCTTCATGAGCTCCTGCCGTTCCAGTTCCTCAATCTGCTTCAGCAGTGAATATGCCTCCGCATCCAGCTGTCTTTCCTGACGATCAAGTTCAGCAGCCAACTCTGCCAGTTCCTGAGCCGAGCGCTGCTGCTCCTCCAGCATTCCTTCCAACTCCTGGATCATCCGGGTGGATTCCTCCCGCAGCGCTTCATACTCCCGCTGCAGTTCCTCCTGCTCTGCCTGTTTATCCTCGCAGATGCCCTTGGCATCGTAGAGAGCCTGCTGAGCAAGCGCCACTTCCTGCCGTACCAGCTCCATTTCATGAATAAGCTGCTCACCTCTGGCGTTCACTTCATCTACCATGTCCAGACGGCTCAGCAGGTCTGCAAAACTGTTTACACCGCCCATGAGGACATCCATGTAGGTGATATCTCCGCTCTCCTCCATGCTGCGAAGCTGCCCGCAGAAGGTCTCCCAGCGCACTTCTTCCTCGGCAGCTGCGATGTCATACTCCTGTCGTTTGACCTCGATCTCGTCTTCCAAAACGGTGATCTGCTGAGCAAGATTATCCAACTCCTGCTCTGTCACGACAATGAGCCGATCGTATTCTTCCTTCCGTGCCTGGGTGGCAGAAATATCATCCTTCAGCGCGTTGATCGTGGATTGCAGCGCAGCCCGCTGCGCCGCCAAATCCTGCTGCTGTTCCTTCAGCGCCCTTTTCTCCTCCTCGATCTCCTCCTGCTGCTGATTGAGTTCATCCAGGCTGGCTGCGCCGGCCGGAACCAGGAGAAAATCCAGGATCATATACAAAGTGCTCCCCAGCAGAAGTACTGCGAGGAAAACAGCCAATACTCGTACCCATTTCTTCGTTCTTTTTTTCATTTCATCAGATCCTTATATAGCTGCGAATCGCAATGCGGCTGCCCAAAACTGCAGCGAGAAGCCCCAGGAAAAGAAACGCAGCCAGCAGCGGCAGAGCAATTACCCGGAAAGGAATCACATTGAGAAATGCCAGGCCGGAGGAGGAAATCCTGACTTCCAGCAGCGTATAAAGGGTCCACTGCAGAAGATAGGACAGCAGCGATCCTGTAAGCCCCAGCGCGACACCTTCAATGGTGATCGGCCAACGAACAAAGCTATTTGTCGCGCCGATCATTTTTACCAATCCGACTTCTTTGCGGCGTTCATAAGCAGTTACGCGCAGAGCGCTGGACATAATGGCCATACAGACGATAAAGAGAATAATGATCAACGCTGAAGATACTACGTTTACAACCTTCTGTGCGGAAACAAAGCTGGTGGAGATACCGAGATGCGCATTGACCCATGCGATGCCGGGGACATTTGCAATATCCCGCTGTGTCTTAGCCATGATCGCAATATCGTCCAGATAGATGATATAGCGATGGCGGAAAACGTTCGCCTCCAACCGCTCGAACAGGCTGCTCTCCCGAAGTTTGGAGAGGAAACTTTCCATTGCTTCCTCACGGCTGACGAATTGTGCCTCACGCACATTGGGTACTGCAAGGATCGATTGTTCCAGCGCCTTTGCTTCTTCGTCGGTCAAATCCTCGTTCACAAAGGCCATGATGGGATTCTGGTCCTCAAGATCGGTGACAATATGGCTTACATTCAGGGCGATCAGTCCACATGTACCCATGATCAGCAGACAGGCAATAATGATCACTACCGTTAAAAATGAGGAAAGGCCATGGGCAAAAACGCCCCTTGTTCCTTCTTTCAAATAGTATCCCAAACGATTCATTCCATGTACCAACCTTTGCTGTCTTTGGCAAGCCTTCCGTTTTCGATCCGAATGACTCGTTTGGCAAACTGATTGACCAGCGTCTGTTCATGAGTGACAACGAGCATAGTCGTACCCTGCTCACTGATTTTCGTGAGCAGTTTCATCAGTTCGGCGCTGAGATTCGGATCGATATTGCCGGTCGGCTCATCCGCAATGATGGTCCTGGGGTTATTGGCCAACGCTCTCGCGATGCCGACGCGCTGCTGTTCCCCACCAGACAGTTCTGCAGGCATATCACGCATCCTGCCTTCCAGTCCGACAAGTCCCAAAACATAGGGCACCCGTTCCCGAATCTCGCTGCGGGATGCCCCGACCACATGCATGGCCAAAGCAACGTTATCATAAACGTTCCGGCTGTCTATCAAGCGAAAATCCTGGAATATGATTCCCAGAGTCCGGCGCAATTTGGGCAATTTCCGCGGTTTGATCATGGACATATCATAACCGTTTACCACAACTTCGCCCTCTGTGCAGCAGATCTCGCCGGTAATCAGTTTGATGATGGTTGATTTTCCGCTCCCGGAAGGCCCCACCAAGAAAGCGAACTCTCCGTCATCCATGGAAAATGATACATCTTCCAGTGCCTTATGTCCGTTTTCATAGGCCTTATATACATGCTCCAGTTTGATCATGAAGCCAGGTTCCTCCGCTCAGTTTTTCTTCTCCTGGGAAGCCAGATATTTATTGACCATCAGCGCGACTTTGAATACGATCGCATGGTCAAACTCTCTCAAATCAAGCCCGGTAAGTTTTTTGATCTTCTCCAAGCGATAAACCAGCGTATTTCTGTGCACAAACAATTTTCTCGAAGTCTCAGAAACATTCAGATTGTTCTCAAAGAAGCGATTGATCGTATCCAGCGTTTCCTGATCCAACGCATCAATGGGGCTCTTTTTGAAGACTTCGGAAAGGAACATCTCGCACAGGGTGGTAGGCAGCTGATAAATGATCCTCCCAATGCCAAGGTTATCGTAGTGGATGATGTGTTTATCGTCGTCAAACACCTTGCCCACTTCTATGGCAATCTGTGCTTCCTTATACCGTTCAGCTAATTCTCTCAAATGATTCGCAACAGAGCCCACGCCAATCACCGGCTTGACATAAAGCTCTGTCGTGAGGGTATTTTCGATTTGTGTGGCGTATTTATTCAGTTCGGCGCTGTCTGCGCCGGGTGTCAGT
>JAEEGL010103042.1_pt1 | contig 20451 bp, 17 predicted proteins | sample 9134231 | NCBI WGS metagenome assembly JAEEGL01 (sample SAMN16246548, study PRJNA631951) | gut metagenome | biome: gut microbiome; feature: rumen; material: fiber-attached | host: Bos | place: Iran: Karaj | collected 2018-10 | reverse complement strand
GCTCCGGGGGAGTCGGCAAATGAATCAGTAGATACCGGCTCCGGTGCAGAGTCTTATGATAATGACAGCATGGCGGATGATTCAGGCTTAAGCTATGATGGACCATCGGGAGATAGTTCAAGTGATGCTTATGATTATGATCCTGACCCGGGAATGCCTTCTACGCCGAGTTATTCGCATGATACATCAAATGATGATTCATCTGATTTTGACTTCGACAGCAGCCCTTCAATTTCGAATACTGCAGGTGACTCGCAGCCGGATAGTTCATCAGAGGATGGTTTAACTGATACAGATAATGCTGATGGTTCTGATTCAGATACTGATGTACAGGATTCTGAGTCCGATACGGCAGATACAAAAGATAGCACTTCAACCGAATCCGACAATCAACAGGCAAATGACCAGCAGACGAATGATCAGCAAGCAAATGAGCAGCAGTCGAATGATAGCCAGACAAACGATCAACAGACAAATGATGACCAGACAAACAATCAGCAGGATGAAAATCAGTCAGACAACGCGGGTTTGGGAAAAATCTTCTTTGTAGGGGATTCACGAACCGTTGATATGTTTGATGGAAATACTTCGGAAATATATGATTATAATGCCGGCGGAATCAGAGTTTTTGCAAGAGATGGCTGTCATTGTGCATACCTGACGGATGTACTTGGAAGCCATAGTATGGACGAATTTGATACGCTGGTTTCATGGCTTGGCTGCAATGATAACAATGATGCTGCATTATATGAGCAGGTTTATGAGAATCTTATCAGCCAGGGGAAGACAGTAATTGTCTGCACTGTTGGTCCCACAAGGGATGAATTCCTAAGTGGCGATTTTGACACCGCAAACTACCCCAATGAGAAGATGATAGCTTTTAACCGGAACATTACTGCATGGGCAGGCTCTCATGGTGTCAGGGTAATAGATCTGTATTCCTTTGTTCAGAACAATATAGAGATATCACCTGATGGAATCCATTATAATCCCAAGCCCACTACTGCTATATGGAACTATATAATCAGCTCACTGTAAGATGCTTCATGGCACAAATGTAAATTGATCATAGGCTTTTGAAAGAAAATATTGCACTGCAAAGTAGAGAAAAAGCAAAGCTCCTCGGTTTATTCTGAGGAGCTTTGCTTTTTCGGGATTACTATGACTTCTTGTGGGCATATATGCATTTTTCGCAAGACGTCTGCGTAAGAAGCCTGCTTTTTTGAAGGGTGGGTACGTCAGCAAAAGTTTTTGAGAGAGAATTGGGCTAACGCAAAAATGTCTGTTATGCCAGGAGGCTGATTTGTTCGCAAATAGACGTAACTTATTCAGGTGATGTGTTCGTGCAATCCAAGATAATTCGGTCAATGGATGAGGAATAATGAATAATGGAATACCATCAAATTAGAGGATTATACCAATGAGATAATATCATGGGGAATAGACGTAAAATGCATAGAATAGTTTTTTTCCAACACTGCACATTTACGTCAATAATTAGCAAAATTTATATGCTGGAATAACAGCAATTTTTTTGCTTACGTCAAAATAAAGAATTGTTCGCGAGATGACTGAACTCATGCAGAGGCATAATTTCAGCAAGCTAAAGTGTATCAGTCTAAAAGCTCAATAAAGGATTTGTTGGTCTAACCCATAAATATTGAGTACGTCACTGCAAAAGAAATATGCAATATTGATTGAGATTAGAAGATAATTATAAGAATAGAGAAAGGATGGCTGCGAGCAAGCATGCAACCATGACAATTTAATAATTATTTTATATTAGGGTACCGAAGATAGGGTTAAAATCAATCGTGAAAACGATTATAATTATATGGAAAATGATGAAATCATTTAGGTTAAAGAGGGGAATCAAATGCAATCTAAAACATTGTCTTTAATTCTTGTATCTGCAATGATAGGCTGTTCACTTTCCGGCTGTGGTCAGGTTGCGGAAGGTAAAGAAAAGGAAGTATCTGTGCAAAGTAGCACGCTTGACGAAGTAGCGGAAGAAGCATCGGAAGAACCGGCGAAAAGTACTGGGACTGAATCTGTGGAAAACAGCACAGCTGATACTGAGAAAAATAGTGCCGCTAATTCTTCTGAAAATCTTTCTGAGGATGAGGCGGATGATTATAAAATATCTGAATCTTCATCTGAAAGTTCAGAAGTGGAAGCTTCTGAAAACGCTGAGGGTTCTTTAGAAATTGTCGAGGATAGTACAGAACTATCAGAGGCTGATGCTGGAGCACCATTATTACTTCTCCACAGGGTAAATAAAAATGAATGGAATGCGAAAAACATACCATACATAAAACATTATTACAGCTATCTTTCCCTTGAAAAAGAGTATGCAGCATCTCATAGTGCTCTTGCAGAAAGTCTGAATGAGGCAAGAGATGAGATTGCGTCACATGAATATGATTCGTACACAATTTCCAAAGAAGAGGCACAGGAGAATGATGAGTATACCTTTGATAGCAGTTGGTATACTTACCTTAGAAGAGCTGACAGCAAGTACCTCAGTTTTGTCAACGAATGTACCAATGAAGGTTCCTTTGATTTTAATAGAGTGTCTTATATAGCACATTCATATTATGTGGATAGCGGAAAAGAAATTAAGCTGACCGATATTGTTGCTGATGAGGATGCTTTTTATGACCTTCTATCAGAAAAGGTTAAGAAGAATGTTGATGAAGTGATAACTGACTATATGGGAGAGACCTCAGATATTGATAAGGAAAAGGTAAAAGACATTATCAAAACTTGTATGGAATGCGTTGAATGCTCATGGACACTTGATCCCCAGGGAATAACCTTCTGGCTTGATTCATCTGTATTTTCTCCATTTGTTATTTCAAATACTGTATTCTTTTCAGAGGATACGGAAGGTAAGATTTTTAATGAGGAGTTTACAAAAGACATTCCGGATGAATGGATAATGCAGATGCCGGAAGGAGATAATACTTACTTTGACGAAGACGATGACGGAGAAGAGAATACCATAAAAGCAGCGACCATATATGATTATAATCCGGAAATTGAAAACTATTATCTTGATGGATTTATGATCAGTTATGAAGATGACTATCAGAGGTACAAGGAGAATGAAGCAAGTGACTATTACTTTTTCCTTATCCATAAGGATCATAAGAATCTAATCCTTGATGCACATTATGAGTATGAAAATGCAGTAATGAATACTTACCTGCTTGAAAATGGCAAGATAAAAAAGGGGGATACGGCTCCTGCTGCGTTGGAATATTCCTGGGATGAGGCTGCGGATGATGAAGATAACGCTCCTTATTACATCCCCGCAGGAACGGATGGCATACGAGTGCTTGTTGATGAGGATAATGAAGCACATGATGTGAAGCAGGATACACTCAGCGTTTTCATGGATGGTAAGCTTACGCTTGCCGGTGGCGGTGCAGAGGAATAACTTTGACTCTTCTGAAAAGACTCAGATATTTCAAATATAAAAAGAATATTATATCTTTTTATGTTTGTTGTTTTGAGCTGTAATTGTAGTTAAAATAGATGTAGATTTCCTATTTTGTATTTTCATGTGTCAGGAGGGGCATTTGAATGAACAAATTCTTTGAAAAGCTGAAAGACGATACAGAGTTCAGAAGCGAGTTAAGAGATTATCTTGCCGGTAAAACTGATGAGATGAATGAAATTATAAACGAGTACAACCACAGTCGTGACAAGCTTGTTATTGGGGTGATAAATGACTTTGCAAAGGAACATGGGATAGAGATATCTGACTCCGAAGAATCCAGAAAGAAATGCAGAGAAATATGTGATTCTGTTCATAAAAGCCAGGTTGGAGAGTATGAGAGTGCTTTGAAGATGCTGTTTTCGTAAATCATTTTTTCGGAGGTTTTTTCATGGATAAATTTTTTAAGAAATTAAAACAGGATCCTGATCTACGTGCAGATTTTGGTGCGAAGCTTCATTCTATTGATACAGAGGTAGCAAGTCTTACCGAAGAGCTTAATGATAAGAGGAATGCTCTGATTCTTGAAGGAATGGCTGAGTTTGCGGCCAACCATGGCTATGAGCTTAATGCAGATGAGGTTAAACAGGCATATATTGATGAGTGCAGGAAGATAGATGCTGATTATAAGACCTATTACAAGGATTTTTTCATGGAAGGTGTTGTAGACGAATTCTGAAAATATAATTAGGAGGGTATGAAAAATGGTTAAAGAGGGAAAAGTGTGGGTTGCTACGGCTGATAATGGGGAGGCCCTAAGCCTTTTGCCTAAAATGGCAAACAGACACGGACTTATTGCCGGAGCTACCGGTTCAGGAAAAACAGTTACATTAAAAGTTCTTGCGGAATCCTTCTCAGATATGGGCGTTCCGGTTTTTCTTGCTGATGTAAAGGGTGACCTTGCGGGCATGATTCAGGAAGGCTCAGGAATGGAGGAGAGGATAGAGCGTTTTTCGTTATCCGGAACAGGATACGAATATAAAAAATATCCTGCTACTTTCTGGGATTTATTTGGAGAAAAGGGAATTCAGCTCAGAACAACTATCTCCGAGATGGGTCCCATTCTTCTTTCGCGCATTCTGGGACTTAACGATCTTCAAAGTGATATCCTTACAATTGCATTTAAGATAGCTGATGACAATGGATGGTTTCTGTTCGATACTAAGGACTTAAAGGCCCTTTTGAACGAGCTTTCTGAAAATAACAAGGACTATGCAGCTGATTACGGCAAAATGAGTCCCCAGTCTATCAGTGCTATTTTAAGAAGTGTGGTTTCTCTTGAAACACAGGGAGGCGAGGTTTTCTTTGGCGAGCCTGCGCTTAATCTCACGGACTGGTTTACTACTGATACAAACGGGCGCGGCATGATCAATATTCTTGATTCTGAGAGCCTTATCAATAATGGTGTTTTGTACTCAACCTTTCTGTTGTGGATGCTCTCGGAGCTATTCGAGACATTACCGGAAGTGGGAGATATGGAAAAGCCTAAGATGGTATTTTTCTTTGATGAGGCGCATCTTCTTTTCAAGGATACTTCCAAGGCACTTCTTGATAAAATTGAACAGGTGGTTAAGCTTATTCGCTCCAAGGGCGTGGGCGTTTACTTTGTGACTCAGAATCCAAGGGACATTCCGGACGGAGTGCTTGCGCAGCTTGGAAATAAGATTCAGCATGCTCTTCATGCCTACACACCTGCTGATCAGAAGGCAGTTAAGGCAGCAGCTGATTCCTTTAGGGAGAATCCGGAATTTAAGACATATGATGCGATTATGGAGCTTGGAACAGGAGAAGCTGTTGTTTCCTTCCTTGATGAAAACGGAACTCCCGGCATCGTGCGCAGGGCTTTTATCCTTCCTCCTATGAGTAAGATTGGCGGAGTAGATGATGCAGCAAGAGATAATGCCATTAAGGGTAGTATCCTTTACAGTAAATACGCTAACTCAGTGGATTCTGATTCTGCCTATGAGATGCTTCAGCGGAAGGGAGTCCTTGATGCTGAGGAAGCTGCAAAGGCAAAGGCAGAAGCTGAAGCTGAGAAAGCCAGAATAAAGGAAGAAGCAGCTGCCAAAAAGGCAGAGGAGAGAGAAGCTGCCGCTAAGATAAGGGCTGAGGAACGCAAGAAACAGCAGGAAGAAGCTGCCAAGAAACGCGCTGCCAAGTCAGTAGCGTCCACAGTCAGCGGAACAGTTGGCCGAGAAGTCGGCAAGGCAGCAGGCAAGGGCTTTGGCAAGTTTGGAAAAACACTTGGCGGAAACATTGGCGCCAGCCTCGGTCGCGGCCTTATCGGAACACTATTTAAACTTTGATTACCGGAGAACACTAACAACATGTGGTTTTTAATACCAATATCATTTTTTATAACAGCAACCCTGCTGTCAGTTAAATTCAGGGAAAGCATATGCGACACAATAGCCGTAACAGGCGCGATTCAGATTCTTGCTCTGTATGTACTGGCATTTTTCAGAGGTATGAAGCTTGTTTACCTCGGATCTATCCTGGTAATCTGTGCCTTTGCAGGACTTCTGATTGCTGATGTCATTGCAAAGAAAACCATCAGCGGCAGGCAGAAGATAATAAGAATCAATCACAACAGACATATTTTAAAAAGAAGTCTTCGGGCATTTACACAGCCCGAAGTTTTCGCGTTTATATTTATTCTTGCTATGGTAACCTTCCTAACTAAGGATCAGATAGCTACCTGGTGGGATGATATAAATTTCTGGTCATCTGATGCTAAACAGCTCTATTATATGAATGGCTTCCCGGGGAAATATGGGAATGTATCTCCTGAGTTTGGAGATTATCCTCCGGTAACGTCAATTTTTAAATGGATATTTCTGATATTCAGCCCTTCAAAATACATAGAGGGACTACAGTTTGCCGGATACTATGCGCTAAACGGCGTTTTTCTTATGCCGCTTATTAAGCATGTTGGCAGTAAGTTTTCTGCTCCTGCCACAGTTTTGGCATTCATGCTTCCAGGGATAATAAACGGAATAATATTCTATGGAACACCTGCTGACATAACAATGGGAATTGTCTATGGTGCTCTTTTGTATGCAATCTGGGACAGGGACGGACATCGCGAATTATTCTACTATGGAAGGATTGCACTTTATACAGCGGTTCTTCTGCTTACAAAGTCTGTTGGATTCGAGTGGGCAATTTTCGCTCTTATCTTTTATTTTATGTTGAATTTAGGTAGACGGAGTAAAATTGCTTCATATAAGGGGATTATCTTATCAGTACTATTTGCTGCGGCAGCCTATGGAAGCTGGCTTGTTTTCTGCTTTGTTAACAGGAGAGTAGCCAAGGCTACGGGACTTGGTATAAAAATGGCAACAGGTTCCTACGTAGTGCCCGCAAATGCAGGGGATAAGGCCTGGTATTTTTTCCTTGGACTGTGGACAATGCCCATGCATGCTGATCACAATGTTACTCTTGATATTCCTATAGGAGTCATGATAATCCTGATATTTGCGGCGATAGCTGTGATGATAAAAACGGATATTATTCATTATAAGGAAAGTAGGAGCATTCTTTGGTTTTTCATTATTTCGGGAATCGTTTCTTATGGAATAATTTTTGTAGCACACATCTCGCTTTTTCAGGCTGAGGACCAGTACCTCGATGCCTTTGCAATGACTAATTCAATTGCAAGATACGGTGCACCCTTTACCATGGGGGGAATGTATCTGCTGATTGGTATTGCCCTTGCCTATGCATGCAGCAACAGAGCGATAGAGGAGGCAGGAGACCCTGATAATGATAATTACTGGAAGAATAAAAGGAACATCGTTTATCTTGGAATAACCCTATTTGTTCTGGCAAATAGTGATTATGTTGGCATCCATAAGGCTCTTATCGGCTATCACGATAATCTGGATGAAAAAGCGGCCTACAATGAAGAAATGGTAGATGATGGCGGACAGCGTTTTGTTGAGGCTCTATATGGCCACAGAGTGCTCTGGGGGCATAGGGTGTTGAACTTAAGAAGCGGCAATATAGGACATTGGGTGCACGATACCTACATAAGTAAAGAAGTATCCCCTATCCCTGCTGTTTATGATACACTTACTGAGGCTGATGATGCGCTATCCATCACTGATAAGATAAGAAAAAGCCATGCTGAATATTTCTTTGCGGAATCAGCAGAGCTTTTGGATAAGAATGCCTTCTCCAGATTTATGGAAAACGGTGAAGAATTTGAATTTTGGAAATTATATAAAATCAATGATATAGGAGAGAAAATAACCCTCACTCCGATGTATCTATATTAGAAATATTTTATAAAGGAGTTTTATGCACCTTCAATCTAATGCCTTCCCCCATTGGGGGAAGGTGTCAGCGAAGCTGACGGATGAGGGGAAATAATATGCTAAATAAAGTACCTATAATAATCCCGGCCTACGAGCCGGACGAAAAATTAATAAATCTTCTTGATGACCTTCAGAATGCTGAGCTGTCCCCGGTGATAATCGTTGACGACGGTTCGGACGAGAATACTTTTGGAGACATTTTCAGGGCAGCCAGGGAGAACTATGGCGCAGTGGTCTTAAGACATGCCGTGAATATGGGAAAAGGGCGTGCACTTAAGAATGCCTTTAACTACTGCCTGGTAGAATATCCGGAGCTTGTTGGCGTCATAACCGCCGACTCAGACGGACAGCATACCGCTACCGATATAAAACGCGTAAAGGCGGATCTCCTGGAATATCCTGATTCACTTATCATGGGGTGCAGGAATTTTGACAAGAGCGGAATACCCGCCAGGTCTGTTTTTGGAAATAAGACAACCAGCAGAGTAATGGGGTCACTGGCAGGTGTCAGTGTAACAGATACTCAGACAGGATTAAGAGCAATACCTGCGGAATTCATGAAATATCTTCTGAATGAAAAGGGCGAGAGGTTTGAATTTGAAACCAATATGCTTCTTGCCACTAAGACACAGGGAATCTCCATAAGAGAGGTTGATATTCAGACAATCTATATTGAAGAGAATAAATCCAGCCATTTTCATCCAATAAAGGATTCTATCAGAATCTATGCAATGTTTGGGAAATTTATAATATCATCGCTCTCATCAAGTCTGGTAGATATGTTGATGTTTGCTTTGTTTTGCAGGATTTTCAAATATGCACAGGGGCTTCCTGTAGGCTATATTATGCTCTCAACCATATTGGCGAGAGTGATATCTGCTGCTTACAACTTTACAATTAACTATAAAGTGGTATTTAATGGAAGTGGCAGCAGGCTTTTTTCCGCAGTAAAATATGCTGTTTTGGCTGTGATTATTATGCTCCTTAGTGGCTATGGTGTTACCTATATTCATGGCTATTTCAGCAGTTCACCCGAGCTCTTTGTAAAAATACCCGTTGACTGCGTTTTATTCCTGCTTAGCTTCTGGATTCAGAGAGAATTTGTTTACAAATGATTTTTATTTGTGTAGAGAAAAATGATATATGCCTTCCCCCTCTGGGGGCGCACATCGTCCGGGGGACGATGGCTATGCGCGGACCGAAGCGGAGCGGAGAAGGTGTCAGCGAAGCTGACGGATGAGGGCTAACATGAGAAGACATAAGAAAAACAAATCCTACTACATGGGAATGCTTACACTCATTTTCCTATGTGCACTATATCTTATAGCATATCCCCAGTTCCGAGCCTTTGAGACGAGCCCTTCGGACAATAGTTCATCTTCAGACAGCGCGATATCCCACGAAACAGTTCAGAATGCAGCTCAGATCATCAAAAACTCTGATGATGATACCACTGCCGCTGCTGAAGCAGCCATTTCTGCAATTGAGGAAAAGGAGAAGGCTGCGCAGGAAGAGGAAACAAAAGAAAATGTTAACTCCATTGAAGAGGAAACAAAAGAAAATGCTGACGCCCTTGAAAATGAGGAAACTGTAGCACTTAAAACTTATAGCTTTAGAAACAAACAAAAGCTTAGCAGTCACTTCGAGAAGCATGGCCATGAGATGGGTTTTGCCTCGGAGCAGGATTACCTTGACGCTGCAAATGCATTGATAAATAACCCTGAGGCACTTCATAAAAATGAAGCAGAAGACGGTGATGACGTCTACTACCTTGAGAAAACTAATGAAATAGCATTTGTCTCAACCGATGGCTACATCCGAACCTATTTTATATGCAGTGGCAGGAATTATTTTGACAGACAATGATTGAACTGAATAATTATAAAAACAACGATAAATTATTAACTAATTCTAAAGAGCAGAAATCTTTATTTAGTAAAAATTAAGAACTGAATTTCGTCCATTCTGATAAAATAGAATATGTGAAAATGTATTGAAACTATTGTCACGTTTCTTATTCAGGAGGACATTATGGATAAATATCAATTCTCCCGTGCTAACCAGCGAGCGTATGCAGTATGCCTAATTATTGTGGCAACCTGTGCGCTCGCCTTTCTTATTGAGGGAGTTACCCTCGGCTTTTCCGGTGGCAGAATCCTTGAGCTTGTAGCGGTGCTTATCAGTGTGGCCGTAATGAGCGCGGGTGTGACAAGATTCAAGGAGGAAAAGCTCGGATCGGTCCTGATAATGGTTGGAGCGACGGTTACATTCATAATCGTAATGCTGGTTGAAAAACAGTTATTCTATGTTATGTTCGGACTTCCGATTCTTGTTTGTGCCATTATTTATATGAATAAGCGCATTATATTCGGTGGAAGTACAGTTATCCTCTTGATGTATATAATATGTGCTATACGTGTAATGGCTAATGGTGAAAGAAGTACGACTGAAATAATTCTTTCCGGAATCGCTACAATACTTCTTATTATGGCATCATATTTTGCACAAAACCTTCTGGATACCTTTAATCAGGAGCATTTTGCTACAATTGAGGAACATAATCAGGTGCAGGAGGCTGCAAGTCATGATATGGGTAAAATTGCCCGCAGTATCTCCAAGCATTTCGATCAGGCACAGGGCAGCATAGATGAACTTGAAAGCATAATTGAAAACACAAGCAACGGGATGAAGGATATAGCGGGATCAACAGAAAGTACTGCCAATGCGGTAACCGATGAAGCACAGAAGGTTGCCGAAATCAAGGAGCAGACACAGGTTGCGGATACTCAGCGTCAACACATGATAGAAGCTTCCGAGAGTACAAAGGAAACCGTTCAGGAGGTTTCAAAGACAATAGAGGTTCTTAGAGACAAAGCCAGAGGTGTACGTTCAGCCAGCCAGATAACCGCTGAATCAACCAAGGCAGTTCTGAACAAGGTTGAAGAAGTACAGAAGATTTTGGGATCCATTATGGCGATTTCAAAGCAGACAAACCTTCTTGCTCTGAATGCTTCAATTGAGGCAGCAAGAGCCGGTGAGGCAGGAAAAGGCTTTGCGGTAGTTGCTGAGGATATCAGGCAACTGTCTGAACAGACCAACAACGCTTCAAATGAGATTACCAAGATTATCGGCGAACTCACAGAGGATGCCAACAAGGCTATGGAGAGTATCGATAATACTGTTGAATCCGTTGAGCTCCAGAATCAGGTTATTCGCGATACAGCTACTGCGTTTGAGACGATAAACAGCAATGTTGAGAACCTCATGGAGAAAATTGACGAGATTGGAAACAGTATGGAAATGATCAATAACTCCACTAATGAGATTAACGACAATATCTCCAATTTGTCAGCTACGAGTGAAGAGGTTGCAGCATTGTCAAATGACGGACTTAAGAATGCTCAGGATGCCGTTGATAAATTTGAACGTTTTAAAGCGTCTCTTGATGGAATCTACAAGCAGGCACAGAGGCTTAAGGAAATCAATTTTGATTCGGATGATTCCGATGACTGATTATAGTATGGAGTGAAAAAAGGAGGTTTATAATATGAGAGTATTATTTGCAGCTGGACGTGTTCGTGAGGTTACCGATGTTGAGGTTGTAGGAATGGATGTCGGTGACGGACAGATTATCGGAACGCAGGTCAACTTCATTATGGCAAATGGAAATAAGGTAGAGTACATTTACAGCCAGAACGTTTCGATCGAGGACTCCGGACAGAGAGCAGTAGAATTTGTTCAGGACTTATATAAAAATGGTTTTGCAGATTTTTCGCAAGAACCTGTAGAGATGCTGTAAGGTTATTCATAAAGTACGCCCGCCGGGATCATTCCGGCGGGCTTTTGAATTACATAGACACCGCGATAAATACGGTAAGTCCTATACACACAATAATAAGTGCTATCATACCAAAATTCAGAATCGAATCCTTGCTGAATTTTCCCGGAATAGGAGCATTTGGCGTAGTCTCAAGAAGATTTCCCTTTTTAACAAACAGAATAAGAAGAATCAGTCCGACAACAGCTAAAAGATACTGGAATGCTGTATAGGCGATCATTACAGGCGTTGCTTTTCCTGAAAGTGTAGGATCAATAAGCATCGGTACAAATGCGCCAAAGAAGTTGAAGGTTACATGCATGATAATCGTATAAATAAGGCGCCTTGTATATACGTAAACATAGCCAAGAATTATTCCAAGCAGGAAAGCGTAGAAGAACTGGAATATATTTGTGTGAATGAGACCAAATATAAGAGCTGAAATGATAATGGCATTCCATTCACCAAACCTTCTTGCATATCCTATAACAGCATATCTGAACAATATTTCCTCGAATATAGGTGCCAGAATAACGCTTAGTAAAAGTACTGCAGGAAGTGACATATTGGAGAGCATTGAAGTCAGCAGATCACTCATGTTGTTTCCGGTGATTGCAGTAATGATATAAGCAAGTGCGCTTCCGATGGCAGAACCTATAATACCCATGGGGAACATGAACATCAGGAAATTGAAAAATTCCCCGGGAGAAAGTGTTTTTTTCATGGAGTCCTCATAAGGAGTTGAGAACTTGAAAGCTCCTTTTATAGGAATGTCCTTATATTTTTTGGAATTCAGAATAAGTATTGTAAGCGGAATTACAATGAAATAACTGATTCCCATGGAGAGAAGATTGACAAGTGCTGCATTCTCTGTGCTAAACTTGCTGGCAATTTCGGATACAAGTCTGGGATCCATTGTGGACGCGTCAGCAATCTCACCTGACTGCATAAGTGCAAATAAATATTTAAAAGTGTAGACTGATGAAGCAATTCCGATTGCTATAGCTGCAAGAATATTTGAAACTACAAGATAAAAAACAATAGAAAGACCAAGATGTGAATATTTCTTTTTTATTGACATTAAATAATTACTCCTTTATGAAAAAAGATAGAAATCACTAAATATATGGAAAAATTTACTGTCCATTATAGAAGTATACGAAATAAAGTCGTGCGTGTAAAGGAAAGACAACTATGGTATTATATGGAATATGAAAGAAAGAGATGAAAGCAGAGTCGGTATGAGACGCGCCTTGCGCAGTCAGTACCGATATGAACTTAAGAAATTCATAAGTGAAGGAAAAGGTCATTATAGATGTAAGTTTGCAGAGCTTGCCTATGATATGGGTGATATGTACCGCAAGGGAATTGGCGGACCTGTTGATATCTCGCAGGCTTATTTTTATTATCTTCAGGCTGAATATGCAGTCATGTTAAGGCTCCAGGTGAAGAGGAATAATGATGACGAGGCTTTCCTTGCGAAGATAAGGCTTGTCCTGACACAACTACGGAGAAAACTCGGCTATGGCAGCGAGATGCTCTATTGCAGTACGCATCCCTTTGTGCTTTATCAGGCACTTGAAGAGGGACATGACCTTATGATTTCCTTCAGACATATGAAAAGCGGAAGGATAAAGATAGTAGGAGCCAGGATTCCCAAGGCAGGAAAGGATGAATGCCGGCAGTCAAGAATGCTGATTACTTATGACAGATTCCACTACTGTGAACTTAAGGATTTTGTAATCACTTACGCACAGAATGTACAGGGCCTCTGGTATGCAGAGACAGAAGAGTGCATCAGAATTGATTCCATTACTCTTGTAATAGATGAATTTAAGGGCAACAGATGTGAGTTTTATTATAAGGGAAAACTTGTGGCCTATATTTTTGCTGAGGATTATGTAGTCAGCTCCGGAAGACCAAGATATATAAGGTTCTAATTATAAAAAAGATATAAAAAATACGAAAAATCACACTTTTATTATTGAGTTTCTCAGAAAGTGTGATAAAATCTATATATAATAAAAGTTCGGCGAAAAGAGTATATACTTTATAAATCGTTCTGCGGTTTATATTCTATGAGGGAGAAAGAGACCGGTGCAATGCTAAGCATAGCATCGGCTCTTCTATTTTTACCCCTCTTCTTCAGCGGCCTCGATAACGCCTTCAATTTTTTTTCTAAGCCATACGATATCCTGATCAAATGCCTTAAGAAGAGCAGAAGAATACTTCGATTTTCTTATGGCATCTGTTTTTTGTACAGCAGCAAGAGAATCCTGAAGCTGACTGATACATTCGAGAGTTTCGGTCATTTCTTCGGAAAGAGAAGCAGAGCCGCGTATGCAGCCGTCCAATACACTTCCTATTCTTTGGCCCTTATACATAATCTCACGGGCAGAGGACATAATATCTGAACGAAAAACCTCGAGAGCCTTCAGATAGTCTTCCTGTATGGCATTCCGTTTTTCCATGGTTTTCCTGAAATCCTGATTTAATGTAGACAGACTCTGAATAAGAATGTTTACGTAATTGGTGCTCTGCCTGTAATATTCATTACTTGCTGCGGAGTACATATCAGCATATCGTGTCGTATCTCTGTGGGCTGATTGAATGGTATGCACTGAAGAGCGCACAGTCTTAAAGCCATTCTCAAGCGCAATAAGTTCTGCATCCAGTGCGGCAGATATATCATGTATCTTACGGGAAAGATCACCGACCTGAGCAGCTACCTTAGTGGAAAACTCCCGGCTCTCTTCATTCATATGTGTGGCTTCTATAGTAGTATGTATAGCCAGAAGATCAGCTTCTGAAGCCAGGGCTTCAAGTTTATCCTTCTTTTCGGAAAGACTCTGCACCTGTTTGTGATATTGCTCAAGGGATGAAAGTGTGTATTCAACTGATTTTTTTAAAATATGTGAAAAAGAAGAGTAGCTTCTTATCTGTGAAACCAGTCCCGGATCAGGCATATATTCTTCAGAGAGCTTGGGCAGATTAATCTGAGGAATCTCAGGAACGTCCTCAAACCCTGATTTGTCCGGAAGCTCCGGGAGGTTATCTGTTGTATCCTTAATGGAAGAGAGAGCTTCGCGAATTTTCTCCATGGTCTCATTTAAGGTTTTTACATCATCAATATGCCCTTCAAAAGCGCTCGTTATATCGGTAATATCCGATGAGAGCTCTGAAAAGCTTTCGTCCTGTTCGGAAGAAAATGAATTAAGATCACCTTCAATCTGATCTCTTCGCCCTTTTAAAGCTGTGGGAATGTCGCGAATGGGGGATATGAGTTCGGAAAGCTTTTTGCGCTTAACGACCTCCTGCCTGCTGATGGTAGGTGCAAACTCTTCCAGTGGCAAGTAATTATTCTGATATTCATCTTCATTATTCCTGCCAAAAAGTGCCAAGATATTTGCGCCTCCCCCAAAAAGAATTTTGTAAATCCATAAAGAAAAGATGTCTTCATAGATATAAAAATTATACCATAAAAATAATGATTTTTTCAAAGGGTACATACCACAATTACTTGTAATTTTGATGTTTCAAAAACACAAAATATGGTATAATGGACACATAGACAAAAAGGCAATACAGCACTCGTCTAAACTACATTCACGGGGGGATGTGCATGAAAAAAATCTACGTACTAGACACTAATGTCCTCATTCAGGCGCCACACGCGCTCAGGTGTTTCGACGATAATGATGTCGTTCTGCCTCTGGTGGTACTTGAAGAATTGGATTCGCACAAGCGCGACGAAGGTGAACGCGGTGCCAAGGTCCGAGAAGTTATCCGCCTGCTTGAAGAGCTGCGGGAGAAGGGAGATCTGACCAAGGGAGTAGAATTACAGGACGGCGCTACCTTAAGAGTTGAGAAGAATTTTAAGGACGTCGAACTGCCGCAGGATATGTTGGAATATAAATCTGACAACCGTATCCTGAGAGTATGTAAAGGGCTTGCAGATACCAGTAAGGAGCAGGTAATCCTTGTAACAAAGGATATTCTGATGCGAATTAAGGCTCAGCTCCTTGGAATAAAGGCTCAGGATTTTACAACTGAACAGGTAGTATCACATGGTGAACAGTATTCCGGACGTATCAGAGTATATGCACCGGAGGAGATTTTTAAGGAGTTTAGAAGAAAGGGAGTTCCGGTAGACGCAGTGTATATCTGCGATGAGAACGGAGAGAAGATTAAGCCGGAGCTTTATGAGAACCAGTTTGTAATACTTCAGGGAGATCAGTCCATGAACAAGACACAGATGGGCAGGGTTGACCACGGAGTAATTAAGAAGCTTGAATTTGAAAAGGCTCAGCCTTATGGGGTGACTCCCAGAAATGCAGGACAGTATTTCCTTCAGGAAGCTCTGATGCAGCCTGCTGATAAGGCCCCGCTTGTAATAGTTAAGGGAATGGCCGGAACTGCAAAAACCTTTTATTCACTTGCAGTAGGACTTGAGAAAATGATAAATCGCCCGACCGGTGAGTACAGACGAATACTTGTCTGCAGGCCTAATTCCCAGTTTGACGATGATATAGGATTCCTCCCCGGAGATGAGCAGGAAAAGATAGGCCCTCTTATGAGACCTATAATTGATAACTTAGAACAGCTCATTGATTCCAGTGAGGAAGAGCGATACGCAGATGAAAAGGAGCTTCAGGATAAGACTGAGGAAATTTTCGAGAGAGGAATTGTCCAGGCTGAAGCGCTGAACTTTATCAGAGGCCGTTCCATTCTGAAGACCTATCTGATAATCGATGAAGCACAGAATATGACCCCTGCTCAGGCTAAGGGAATCATTACCAGAGCAGGTAAGGACACCAAAATAATTCTTCTTGGTGATCCCAACCAGATTGACCGTCCCTTCCTGGATGAGAGAACCAACGGACTCTCTTATGCCTCCGAGCACATGAAAGGCTCAGAACTCTGCTGGCAGATATCACTTGTAGCAGAGGAGTGCGAGAGAAGTAAGCTCGCCATGGACGCCATCGGAAGAATGCGAGACAAAGTAATCATGTAAACATAAGCTTTCCTTTTGGGAAAATGATGGAAAAAATAAGCCTTCCCCCTTCAAGGGGGAAGGTGTCAGCGAAGCTGACGGATGAGGGTGAAAAATCCCGCCGGTGCATATCACTGCCGGCGGGATTTCTATTCTTAAAAATATTATTTACTGTGGCGGTACCTGACTATCAGTTCCTTCCTGGGATGGAAGAACTCTTGTGTCTGTCATGTAGTCAAGCTGTCCCGGTGCAAATGGCTTGCAGGCTCCAAGAAGTGTAATTGAGCCAATGATTCCGATGATATTGGCTAAAACACAAAAACCAACCGAAACATTCTTATCTAATCTGGCAAGAGTATCTCTTAAAACAACAACTCCAAGTGCAATTGAAATAATACCGCAAATAGTACTAACAGGGGCGCTTATTGATTGAATCCTGCTGGCAATACCTGTAATTGCACTAATAGCAATAGGATAAAGCTTAATAACATTGGCAGGGCAGTCAACACCGAAAACTCTGATTTTATCAACCTTACCATAGGTAGCTTCAACGGTGGCATAAATACCAAATATCGGGATAAATGCCAGCCATGCTTTGCTGTAGTTACGAATTCTTAGATATTTAAATCTTGCAATTGCATCAACCAGATAAAAAATGAATCCGATAATTAATATTACCAGGAAGAAGCTCCCCATAACCGCCAAAAGAGCACCGGCCTCCTGATCTGTAAGTGTTCCTGAAATAGAAGTGTCCATAGTTTTATTCCTCCTCATAAGAAAATGAAATTTCGTTTACATCTTAATTATACTATAGCAATTATATTGCGACAAATTAAAAAAAGTGCATTTTACCTATTAAATAAAGAAATTTTTATAAAAATTGAAAACGAACTTGACAATCATTATCAATAAGTTCATAATTAGCTTGCAAAAGTTAGCAGGTGATAACATGAATATGCGTAAAAACATGCGAATTATGCGCTAGAAAATGTAATATAATTTCATGACAAACTAAGGAGATGTTGATGGATATGACTTTAAACGAAGCCGAGATTGGAAAAGAATATATTGTCACAGATATAGAGACTGAGGGCGATGAAGAGATGAAGAGTTTTCTTTTTTCGCTTGGATGCTACAGCGGTGAGACCATAACTGTTGTAGATAAGAAACGCAATCTGGTAGTCGCAATCAAGGATGCAAGATATAACATTGATCCTGAGTTAGCTGATGCTATCAAAATCTGATGTATAGGATTTTTAATCCATACAATATATAAACATGTAAAGTTTTTTAGGAGGAATAAAAAATGAGAATTGCAATGGCGGGTAATCCGAACAGCGGTAAGACGACCATGTACAATGCTCTCACAGGAAGAAGTGAGAAGATTGGTAACTGGGCCGGAGTTACTGTAGATAAGAAGGAAAGTCAAATCAAGAAAAGCTTTTATGACGGGGGTAAGGAGCTTATCGCGGTGGATCTTCCCGGTGCATATTCAATGTCTCCATTTACTTCTGAGGAGAGTATCACAAGCGGATATGTTAAGAATGAACATCCGGATGCAATCATCAATATCGTTGATGCCACAAACTTAAGCAGAAGCCTGTTCTTTACGACTCAGCTTCTTGAGCTTGGAGTTCCGGTAGTTGTTGCACTTAATAAGACAGATGCCAATGACAAGAAGGGAAACAGTATAGATGAAAAGCGTCTTTCTGCAAAGCTTGGCTGTCCTGTAATTAAGACAGTGGCTACATCTGAAACAGGTCTTAAGGAAGTAGTTAAGGCAGCTGCAGAGCTTGAAGGAAAAGGACAGAAGGAGCCTTACGTTCAGGGTAATGTTGATGTCCATGATAAGGCTGCTGTAGAAGAGGCAGACAGAAAGCGTTTTGATTTTGTAAACAGTATTGTAAAGGATGTCGAGAATCGTAAGGTTCTTACCAAAGATAAGAACTTCGGCGATACTATCGATAACATCGTTACGCATCCTGTTATCGGAATTGCAATATTTGCAGCAATTATGTGGCTTGTTTTCTACATCTCACAGACTACTGTCGGAACATGGCTGGCTGACATTCTCGCCGGCTGGATCGAGAGCTTCCAGGGATATGTGGGAGATAAGATGGCTGATGCCAATCCGCTTCTCTATGCACTTCTTGTTGATGGCATCATCGGTGGTGTCGGAGCGGTTGTTGGTTTCCTTCCTCTTGTAATGGTTATGTATTTCCTCATCGCACTTCTTGAGGATTGCGGTTACATGTCCAGAGCAACAGTAGTGCTTGATCCGATTTTCAAGAGAGTTGGTCTTTCAGGAAAATCCGTTATCCCCATGATCATCGGTACAGGTTGCGGTATACCTGCAATTATGGCTTGCCGTACAATCAGGAATGAGAGAGAAAGACGTTCAACAGCAATGCTTGCAACCTTTATGCCCTGCGGTGCCAAGCTTCCTGTTATCGCACTTTTTGCAGGTGCATTCTTCCCTGATTCTAAATGGGTTGGCTTTGCCTGCTATGTGGTTGGTATTTTACTTATTCTTCTCGGTGCACTTCTTATCAAGGCCGTTACAGGCATGAAGTACAGAAAGAGCTTCTTTATAATTGAGCTTCCTGAGTACAAGGTGCCCAGCCTTATGTTTGCAGTTAAGTCCATGCTTGAAAGAGGTAAGGCTTACATTGTAAAAGCAGGAACAGTAATCCTTGTATGTAATACAGTAGTACAGATCATGAGTACCTTTGATTTCAGCTTCCAGCCTGTAGAAGAGGGTATGGAGAGTACATCAATTCTTGCAGGAATAGCAGGACCTTTTGCTTACCTGCTCCTTCCTGTAGTCGGTGTTGTCAGCTGGCAGCTTGCAGCAGCAGCTATCACAGGCTTCATCGCTAAGGAGAACGTAGTAGGAACAATCGCAACAGTATTTGCTCTTTCTAATCTTATTGATACAGAAGAGCTTGAGCTTGTTGGTGAAGGCAGTGCGGTTGCAGCAGTTATCGGAATCACAAAGGTTGCAGCCCTCGCTTACCTTATGTTCAACCTCTATACACCTCCGTGCTTTGCAGCACTTGGTGCTATGAATTCTGAGATGAAGTCAGCTAAGTGGCTCTGGGGAGCTATAGGCCTGCAGCTTGCTACAGGCTTCACAGTAGGATTCCTTGTATATCAGATTGGAACTCTTGTTACAACTGGTTCATTAGGACTTGGCTTTGTACCTGGGCTTATTGCAATAGCATGCTTTGCCGGTGTAATCGGATTTATTATCCACAGAAACCAGAAAGCAATGGTACTTGAGTACAAGCTTGATTGATAAATAATCTTGTAATTTTTTAGAACTACACATATAAACCTCTTTAACCGGCAGGAGTCTTATCCTGTCGGTTTTTTTGACTATGAAAAGAGATAGGACTAATATATACAGGTAAGAATAAATTTTTATATTATAAATTTGATTTAGAAAAAGTGAGTTTTATGAACGTTTCGAAAAATAAGTATCCCAAAAACAATTTAAATATGCTTGAGGGGAGTCTTGTTGACAAGATAATCCTCTTTGCGCTTCCGCTTGCAATAAGCAGTGTACTTCAGCAGCTTTTTAATGCTGCTGATCTTGCGGTTGTGGGACGCTTTGCATCTCCTTTAGCCATGGCGGCAGTCGGAAGCAATTCTTCTGTAATCAATCTTATAATCAGTCTGTTTGTAGGACTTTCCGTTGGTGCGAATGCGGTCATCGCTATGCAGATTGGTAAAAACCGCAAGGATCAGATTAATGAAACGGTTCATACAGTCATAGCCCTTTCTTTGGTTGTTGGAGTACTTCTTATTTTTATAGGCG
>JAEEGL012533792.1_pt1 | contig 20452 bp, 1 predicted proteins | sample 9134231 | NCBI WGS metagenome assembly JAEEGL01 (sample SAMN16246548, study PRJNA631951) | gut metagenome | biome: gut microbiome; feature: rumen; material: fiber-attached | host: Bos | place: Iran: Karaj | collected 2018-10 | reverse complement strand
ATCCCCAATCCCCAATCCCCAATCCCCAATCCCCATTATAAAAATAAAAAATTTTATTTTTATTAATTTAAAAAATAAAATAAAAATTATTAAATATAATTTTATTTATTTAAGAATTTAATTAAATCAAATAATTTCCTTATTAATTTAATAATTAAATTATAATTTTATAATAGTTAATTATTATTATTATTACTTTTTTATACCTGCAGTACCTATTTTGAAATCATGAACACCTTTCGAAGCCATTTCATATAAATCTTTCCATTTTTTTTCGAAATCAATTTTTGCTTGGCCAGATACTGTATTTATTAGCTTTGAATGTAAAGAATTCAATTTATTCATTAGATCATTATCAGCATTTTTTCCTAATTGTTTAGCCTTTATTGCAGAATATAATTTATCATATAAACTATTAAATTGGCTCACTGAATTTATACTTGGAATTTGACTAAATGCTTTAATCTCATCTAAGCTCAAAGATGGGCCTTTAATTCTATTATTTTTATCAAGTACCTGAGTACTTCTATTAGGGCATCCTCTGCAAAAAGGTGCTCCAACTGACAAATTCCCTCCTCTACCTATTATATATACAGAAACAAATTTGAATTGAATATTATTCTGTTGCATTATTTGGTCACTTCTTCTAATAGATCCTTCTCCTACTTGACCATCAGTAACTATTAATAAATGCTCTCTATGGCTAGGACATGCTTTTGCTAATAATGCTATTTGGCTTGAATCTGTTCCTTCAGGTCCATCCATATTTCTTATCCATTGATCTATTTGAGATTTGGACCTTTCACTGTATCTACTTCCCCATAAATAGAATTTATCTCCATTTTTATAATATTTTTTAACTAATCTATCAATTTCGTTAAAGTATATAGGATTTCCAGAAATACTTCCAGAGTTATCAAAAGCAAATAAAGTTGATAATTTAGTAAGATCAATTTTTTTAAATCCTGTGGGCTTCGGTAAGAAATTAGTCCATTTTTTAACCAAATCAATTTTATAGTCAACGCATTCTGGCCTCCAATCTCTCGCATCAACACCATCATACATTAAATGTATTTCAGTTCTTGCACTCCATGAAGCAATATTTTGGAAATATTTAAAAGCAGTATCATCTTTTCCCATATTTAAAAATAATTTAGTAAATCCACAATCAATAAAAATATCTCCTCTTTTTTTTTCATCAGATAAATAAAACAAAGAGCTAATTCCATTTTCACTATCTCTTGAAAAAGGATGAAAAGGTAATAATTTTTTATAGTCATCAGTACTCGCATAGCATATGGTATCCCCTTCAAATAAGTTGAATAAATTATGATCTAATCTTAATCTTTGCAATCCACTATATCTTTCTATTTTTTTACTGAATTTTTGTTTATCTTTTAAAAGACCTGTTCGATCACCTGTTAAAGTTTTTCCACCTACATGCTCTTTTGTTCCTTTATCTTCATCATCTCCTACTAAATAAAATTCTACTTTTTTTCCATCAAAATCAAGCATCTTTAAAAATTCATTTGTTTGATATTGCAATTTCCATCCTTCCGCAAGGAAAACTAAAGCACCTCCTTTTTCCCAAAATAATTTTAATACTTCTAGGAATTGTCCTAATAAAAATCCTTCTTGTGATCCATCTGGCAAATCTTCATAAGGAGGTCCATTAATTACCCAAACTGCATAATAAGGGCATTTTCCATTTTCATTTTTACTTGTTATCTTTTCAATTGCATTTCTATAATTTTCCACAATATCTATAATTATTCCTAAATGATCCAAAGCATCTTTGAGACAAGCTTTACTTTCAGGACTTACTTTAGTAAGATAATCTTTATGAACACATTCATTTTCATCTGGATTTAAAGTCTTTGACCATAACATGACCACAAGTATTTTTTGGCCTTTTAAAGCATCTTTTTTTAATAATTCTTTTCCTTCTCCAGTTGGATTTGACTTAACATCATTATTAGTTTCTTCCATATCATCTTCCTGATTAGAAATTAATAAGAAAGCATCTGTTTCTACAATTACTTCACTTAATTTATTATTTAGACTTTTGAAATTCAAATTCATAGAATTATTAATTATTTCAGCGATTTTATTATTGAGTATTATTTCATGATTCGCTTCTGCAAAATCTACAAAATTCATTGAGTCTTTCACTCCAGAAATAGATTCACCAAAAAAATTTGCAATTGCCTTATTCAAGTTATAAGGATTATGGCAATAAATTACTTTTGGGAATAAGTTTTCTATTCTAATTGGGTAAATACCAATACCTATTCCGAAAACATTTAATCCACTTTTAACACAATTGCTAACAGCTCTTAATATTCTTTTATATTCATTTTCTTGATATAATCCATCTGTCAATATAAATAAATAACTTGTATATTCGGAAGATCTCATTCTTTTCAAGTCAAAAACTGTTTCTATTGCTGAGGCTAAATCACTCTTAGAGCAAGGATGATCTAAGATAGATAAAAGACTTTCCCATAAAGTAGATTTAGGATTTATAGCTCTGACTGAACTTAAATTAGAGCATAATATTTCAGGCTCTTTTTGTCTTGATAAAACAAAATCGAATGAAGGTAAATCAATTGAAGTTAGAGTACTAAGCATTAATCTTAACGTTTGTAAAGAAAATGGAGTAGACAAAGGATTAAAACATGAATATGAAGTATCTAATATTAATGACACGCTATAATTTCTTATCATTCCTCCTTTTTCTTCTAAATAAATCATTGGATCAGGAGAAGGGTTTATTAAATTCATTATTAAAGCAGGAATATCAAATTCTGTTCCTGTTGTTGATAATACCTTTTGACTTGGTTTATTTGGCTTAAATATTGCTTCTATTTTTGCCTTATTTAATTTGGCTCTATTTTGTATGAATTTTTTTGCGAAAGAATGAATTTCACTTTTTTTATCTTCTTTTATATCATATTTAACGATTTTTGATAATTTATTTTTATAAGGATTTACATTCAATTTCGTAACTTTATTCGCAATATTTTTTAGAACCTCAGTCTTTTTAATATATATATCTGGTCTTTCTTCAAAACTTATTTCAAGTGCTTTTTCGAATGTTTCACATGAATCTATATTTTCCTCATGATTTAAATCGAATGTTGGAGGATTAAATACTGAATCATCAGTGTTAGGAATTTTTCCTTCGTCAATTGATCTTTCTAATAAATTTGAAACTAGGTTGGCTATATCATCATATAATTTATTAGAATCTTCAAAGGTACTTTTATAATACATTAAATTAATATTAATTCCAGAATTTCTAATACTTTTTTTAAAATCATCCCATTTAACTTTCAAATAATCAAGTTCTTCTGAATGCTTATTGCAAATATTTTCTGAATTTATAAAGAAAAATCCGAAGGAATAATTAGAATTTGTGAATAATTTAGCCTTCCAAGAATCTGTTAATAAAAAGTCTTCATCTAATCCATCTGTAAACATAAGAATTGTCCTATAAGTTGAATTAGCCTTTGTAAATTTTAAAGCATATTGAATTGCATTGGCGTTTTTACCTATAAATCTTTTTATAAATAGACAATCTAAAACTCTTTGTAAATTTTCCATAGAATGCTCAACATCAAAAGGTTTTAAAGTGCATTCAAATTGACTGTCTCCAACTATACTTATTGCATAATTAATATTAACAATATTTAAAGCATTTACTATACCACATACTATCACAAATTGCTTTAATTTATTTTCGAGGTTTATGAAGCCACTACAATCTAATAATAAATTCACGGATATATGGGAAAATGGTATGCTTTTTTCTGATAAATTTTTTATTATTTTATTAGCAAGGGACATTCCTCTTTGATATAATTCTCTCACATTAAAATTCTGAGATGAGGGTTTTTCATTTCTATAATCTGGTTGTCCTTTAAGATCTTTTTTAATTCCTATTTCAGGCAAAGTTTTATTATTTTTAATTTTATCCTCTATTTCTTTCATTCTTTCAATTACTAATCTTAATAAAAGTTCATCATTGAAATTGAAGTTAGAAACATCTATTTTTATATTTTCTTTTTTTACTGTTGTATCAACATTTACTTCCATATCTTTATTACTATCGCTAATAACGGCATTTGAATTATTTTTATTCAAATTGAGTGTTTCATCCTTTGAAGATTTTCTATTTTTTTTGAATTTAATTTTAAAGCTTGAAATTAAGTCTTCTTTTTTTGGTTTTGGTTCGGGCTCTTTTTCAATTTGAGGCTGTTTTTCTTCTTCTTTTTCTTTGACAATATTATTATTATCAATTTTTGAAGTTTTTTGCTTTTCTAATAATAGCTTTTGTTGCTCTCTTTTTTTTCTTTCTTCTTCTTCTCTTCGTAATTTTTCTTTTTGTTCCAATATATTTTTATTCACACCTTGAATATTATCTTTAGAAATAAATAAATTTGTTTTCATAAATTGACTTGTATCTAAATCATTTTTTTTAGTTGCTTTATTTACTGCCACAAAATTTGATTCCCATTGTTTTTCAGGCATTTCATTAAGAACAATTTCTTTAGGGATAATTATATATTGTTTAGTTGATTGAGACTTTTTATCAGTATTTGTCTTTAATTTTTTTGGAAGAATTCCTTCCTTAAACATTATATTGGAAAATAATAAATTATTTGTCATTTTTGTAAATTGGTCATTAAAAGTCATGACTAATTCACCTACGAATGATTCATCTTTTTGAGGAGTGGTCTCGAATAAATCTAGTAATTTGACATATAATTTTTCGGTTTCATTTAAACTTTGAGTATTATTTTCTAATTTTGCACTAATAGCAAATAGAGGTAATTCCCTTGTAAGTTTTATACTTTTCATGAAAAAATCATTCAAGGAAAAAATTGACCATTTTGGAGGATATATTATGTCCTGGATTAATTCGGCTTTAAATGTACTTATTTTTGATAAATCTTCTCCTTTTTTTAATGAAGAGGCTGATAAAGCATAATTAGTATTTGTTTTATCTGATAACAAAGATTTTCCGCCTTCTTTATAAATGATTGCTTTATTTTTGTTCTTTGGAAGATTTTTAAACATTTCATTGGCTTCGGATATACTTTTGTTTATTTTTATGAATGAATTATAAACATATTTTTTTTCAAGGGCTGATGTTTCTTTGTAAGAAAAGTAATTTACCATAAGTTCATCAGCTTTTGTATTAATATTTTCCTTTTTCAAATTGGATGAGACTATAGCGGAATCATTTTCTCTAAAAAAATTATATCTATCTTTGAAAATATAATATAAGGATTTTATTACATCATAATATGCCTTATCTAATTTATTCTCCTGAATATTCTCATTTAAAATTAATTTATATATTTGTCCTAATTTTACATAAATATTTTGGTCCAAAACTTCCAAAATCTTTTCTAAAAATTTAGCTAACTGTTTCCTTTTATCATTAGGTTTCCATTCAGAGCCCAACACTGAGAGTATATATGCTAAAACACAAAAATCTCCTTTTATTTTTTCATTAGTAACTATATCTTTATAAAGAACATTGATTTGTTTCAAAATATCTTTGTATTTAACATTTTTGGATGGGATTTTTACCGTTTTCAAAAACCCCTCATCATACGAATAAAAAGCAGGATACCAAAAATCTTTAGATTGGCCAATGAACCCAATTATGGCGATGTTATAATTATTATCATAGTAATATTTATCAACCTGATAAAAATCAATAGAGATTTTTGTTCCCCAAAGTAAAAATTTTGTAGTTATTCTCATGAATAACAAATTATTAACAAATTTAGTTTTAACCTCAAGGAATTCATCTTCATATTTATCATATTTATTCGTTGTACATCTATAAAATATATAAATTGATGGTTCAAGACCAAATGGGGAAACATATGTTGTACAATAATATAGTGGATTTTTTTTATCTACTAATTCCCAATTTTTTTGGTTATTATGGCTATATTTTTCAAGTCCAAATACCTCTATAGCTTTCGAATTGAAATTTTCTGCAATAATAAATTTATCAATCAATTTAATATTTATAGTAATAGTAATTGATTTTTCCATAATTTTCATTGTAATTTCAAATGATTTCTCTTTTAATTCAGTTCTTTGTGATCTTGGATTATAGTTGAAAATATTTTCATCAAGTTCTAAATCTAAATCGAATTTAAATTGTTTATCAAAATTTTTTGGAATATTATTTGTATTTTTAATCTTTAAATATCTTGTATTTTTTGAATAAGAAATCTCAATTTTTCCTTTATAAATATAATTTGGGAAAAAAACTTGGAAATGAAGAGGAATTAAATTTGGCCTTATAAAAGATTTTTTTTCCGCGTAATCATATTTTCCTTTTAAATAAATATCAAGATTATTTTTGAATAGTTTTGAATTATAATCATAAATTTCAAATTTGAAATCAAAAGGAATTAAATAGCAATCAATAAATATTTTCATACTCATTGAATCCGTAAAATTAATAATTAATTGACAAACGAGTCGTTTTATTGAACTTTCTTCTTTATTACCTAAAACCATTTCTAATTTTCCTTTTTTCTTTTGAATTTCTGGCTTTTCCGAAGTATTATTTTCTAAAGATTCCAGTTGGTAAGTATAATTAAGTTCTTTATTTATATTATAATTACCTAAGCAAAAATGAATTGAACTTCCTGCTGCTATTTGTGTCAAACATAAAGTGTAATCTTCATCTGATTTTTTTGCTAAATTATATTCTTTGCAATAAATAATCGCATTAAATGGAATTATTTCAATATTAAATTCGCAATCTAATAAACAAGTTCCTGAACCAGGAGAACTAAATTCTATTTTACATTTAATAGATATTATTTCTTTATCGAGTTCTTCGTTGTTCATTTTTGGAATTGTTATTTCTAATTGAGCCAATCCATTAGAATTATTCACGTAACACTTCAAAAAACTTCTATATTGATTTTCTATATCTTTAATTGTCATTGATAAAGTTTTAACTAAAGAAGTGAAATTTATTTTAATGGGTTCCTTATATAAAGAAGTAACATAAGGGCCGAAACTTAATTTAAGATTAGGATAAGAGCATGTAACAATATTGTTTACTATACTTATAATAGGTAATTTCAAAAGATCTGATTTTTCGTTTAATTCACTAAAATCAACTTTTTTATTTGATGGTTTTTCTTCGGGCAAAAATAGTCTTAAATTTTTGTAGAAAAATTCATAATCATCTTTAATTGTTTTTAATTTGTTCACTTTTACCATTAAATTCTTACTATTTATTAAATTAAGTAATTTTTTTATATATTCTTCCATTTGGGAAATTTTATTATTCAAATCATCGATTTTTCCCTGTGTTCCTAAGCATTTATATAATGTATTTGTAAATTCAACTTTGCAATGGTTTTTAACATCATTTGTTATTGAATATAAATCTGCTATTATTTTATCAATATCAGCAACAATTTTTTTTATACCTTCAATTGATTTATTTATCTTATCATCTTCGAAAGTATTAAATATTTTTTCTAAGTCTTTGGCTTTTTTGAAATAATCATCCAACATTTGGAAAAATTCATTCTCATTTTTTAAATTTTGCCCAGTTCCAAATTGAAGATTGGGACAATCCTTTTTGAAATCATATTGCTTTATTTCTTCAAGATTTTTTTCTATAGCTTCATCTATTTTTGGATCATCAATTTTATTAAATCCATATAATTGTATTTCATGGCCTATATCAATAAGCTTAGGAATTAAAACTTTATTTCTCAAATTTCTTCTTTGTTCAAATTGGAATTGATGGAAAGTTATTTTCTTAGCATTTTTTTCGTAATTTTCCGGATTGAAAAAAATAAATCCTGATTTTTTCGGTTTTAATGGAATTGAGTTATTATATTTATCACAAACTTGGCAGATTTTATCATCTTTATTACTTTCTGGATATGAATAAGAAACAATAATAACATCAATTTTTTCTTTAGAAAAAAGAATTTCCTTGGATTCAGAGGTGAATAAGTTCGGGAATCGACTATTAATATCATATATTTTTGAGTATATATTAGAAAATTCATTAAACTCCTTCAAAAATAAATCTTTGCATTTTTTTAGAATATTATCATATAAACTTGATGGAGTTGCAATTTGAGCTGAATTATTAACACCTATTTCCATAAAAATTTTATTATTTAAACCACTAAAAAATGTTTTGATTTCTTCTTGATTATTTTTAAGGCCTTGGCGTAAATTATTGACTTCATTCTTTATATTAGTCATATTTATTTCTTTATCTTTCATAACAGTTGTATTAATATCAATTTTTTTTTGTTTTTTTAGTTCAGTTTCATAGGAAGTTTTATTTTTATTATAATTTTGTAGAGCTTTGGATAATTTATTTTCCTGTGATGATAATTCATTTTCTAATTTTTTAATTTCTTTATTATTTAAATCTATTTTAGCTTTTAATTGTTTTATTTTATCATTAAATTTACTCGCTTTTGAAATTATTTGCTCATATTCTTTCAATTTATTTTCTAATTCATTAATATTATTATTAATTGCATCAAGATCTATTCCCTCATTTTCTAAATCTACTACGTCAATATCTAAAAATGCTTCAAATTTTTTCTTTTCTTTTTCTAATTCATCCATTTTTTCAATATAACCAGTGATTTTTTCTTCTCTTGTTTTATTTTGTTCATCTGCTTGTAACTCATTATTATTTTTTCCTTGTTCTTGTTCTTCAATATTATTATCAACTTCTCCCTGAATATCACCTTCTATTTGATTACCAATTATTCCTTGTCCTTCATCTTCTTCTATTTGATTGACAACAACTCCTTGTCCTTCATCTTCTTCTATTTGGTTGACTACTGCTCCTTGACCTTCGTCTTCATGTTGTTCTTCCACCATTTTATTAATTATTATTTGTTGTCCTTCTTTTTCACCTTGTTTACCTTCTTCTCCTTCGTCTTCTTCCGTTTTTTTAATTTCTATTTCATCTTCTTCTTGAGCATTTTCTTCCACATTGGCAGGGTTTTCAGGTTCTAAAAGGGGATTTAATTTTTCTCGTATTTCATTTATTTGATTTTGTAATGATTCTATATTTTTATTCGCTTGATCCTTTAAATTTTCTTTTTCTTTATCTTTTTCTTCTTTTTCGCTTTTTTTGTCTTTTAGTTCTTTCAATTTTGATTCAATTTCTTTTTTTTCATCGTCTGAAATCGGACATTCTTTTTTAATTTCTTCAATATCATTATTTAATTTATCTATATCAGCTTGATAATTTTTATTTTCTTCTTTGATAATATCAATTTTTTCTTTGAGTGTTTTTATTTCTTTTTCTATTTTATTCGATTCTTTTAAATATTTATCGGAATCAGTTAAATATTTTTTAGCTTTAAATTCTATAGAAAAATTATCAAATATTATTTGAATATCATTAATACCTTGTAATATTTCTTTAAAATCAGCTTCTTTATTATCCATAAATTCTTTTATTTCATTATCTTCGGGATATTCATATTGACTGAAAACATTAACGCTTTCTTCAACTACCTTTTTGAATTTTTTCAAATCTTGTATTCCTGAATAATCGTAAGATCTCTTCTCTAATTTTGATTTGATTTCTTTATATTTATTATAAAACTTTATTTTTATTAATTTTTCTTTAATAATATCTAAATCTTTAACCATTGAAATCATATCATTATTATTTTCTTGTTCTATTAATTCTTTTATTGAGTCTAAATCAGCCAATATTTGCTCAGTGTTTTTTAATAAATCATCCGCAGAAGCATTTTTATTCACAAAAGAATTAAATCTCCTTGTAATATTATTGAATTTTAAAAGTATCGAATTATCCGATTTATCTTTAAGTTCATCAAAAGATTCTTGGTATTCTTTTATTAATTTTTTCATTTTGATGGTTTTATCCTCAATGGAATTTGCTCTTTCTTTTTCTCTTTCTTTAATAAATTGATTTTCTGTAAATTTCTTTTCATTAGTACATTCTGTCTCTATTCCGCTTTTTATTGTAGAAAAGTCTGAAATAAGTGAATTATAAAATGGTTTAAGTTCTCTAACGTATAATTCACTTTCGATTATTTCATTATATTTTTGGGTGACGTCATTTTCTATTTCCAATTTTAATTGAGAGTCTGGATTTTTGAAAAATTCTATTAATTTATCAATGTTTGAAAAATCTTTTTGCAAAAAGGCAGTTATTGAATCATCGAAAACGTGTTTAATTAAATATAATAATACTTTTTTCAGAAGGGATATTGATTCCTCTTTGAATTCTGTCTTTACATTAGTTGAATATCCAATTATTTTTTTGACATATTTATAAATTGATAAAATGTAACTATCTTCATAAATAGGATCGATATTATCTAATAAAATATTAATCCATTTTGTTCCGAATTTTTCTTTTCTATTCATTTTTTCTTTTATTATCTTTTTAACTTCATTCGAAGTGTATTCATTAAAAACTTCATTATATTGATCTAAACTTATGCAATTAATCGAGCTTAAAATTCTTAATCCAAATATCCAAAAATAAAAAGAATGATAAAATTCATTTTTGTCATCATACAACTTTTTACTTTTATAAGAAACAGTAAAATTATCCTTTAATTGTTGATATGTGAGCATATTTTTGTTGAAGAAATAAAACAATGTAGGATAATTATTAATGAAATCTTCTTCTAATTTGTCATTAAAGAAGTCAAGATCATCGAACTCTAAATTATATGTAGGAAATTTATCATTCATTAATTTGGCCAAATCAATGATTGTTAAAATTATTTCTGAGGCTTTTATTCTATTTTCCTGGGAAAATATTTCATTTGATTTATCTCTTTGCATTTGCTTCAATTCATCAATTTTTTTATTGCAAATTTCTTTAACACCTTTTAAAGATTGTATAATTTGATCATGAGTTTTTAAATCTTCTTCTTTTCCTTCTGCATTTAAATAATTCAAATATATTACCTTGGAAATATCATCTATTATTTCTATAATAGTTTTATTATTTTCACTTGATAATAATTTATCTACCATTGATTTCAATCCTGCTATTACTTGTTTACAACCAAATTCATCAAGTAAAGGTCCTAATTTATATTCTCTATTTCCTTGATAATCATTTTTTATTACATTTATAAATAAAAATAATATATCAGATTTTTTAAATTTTGGTACATAAAATAAAAATTTATCTTCGAGAGATTTAATAGTATCATCAACTTTAGAGATAAAATAAGCATCGTTGATTTCTTCTCTTCCTCTAAAATTATTTATATAATCTCCTAAATCCCATAAAAATGTTGTCTTTTCCTCCTTAAATAACTTATAAATAAAAATAGCGTTTAAAGTTCCAAATATAATTTGCTTATTCCTTTTATCAATGTTAGATATTTTTCCATCATTCATATTCATTAAAAGATTTATTATTGGTAAAATTTCATTATTTTCATTTAATTTCATTACACTTTTAAGTAGATTATTTTTAATATCTGAGTCAATCAATTTGATTTCTTTCATAATTTTAGAATACCATAATAATATATCAAATCTAATAACATTATCGGTCTCATTCGGAACAGGCGATTTTACGAGACAATCAGGCCAATCTATAAGATTTTCTTCCTTAGTTATTTCTTTTTGTTTTGATAATTCAATAAAATGATTGACTTTTTCTGTGATATCATTTACTACTTCTTCAGTTAATAAACTCGTATTTTCACTATATTGACTTATGTACGCTGATAATTGATTTTTAACAATTAAAATTTTATTATCAATTTTATTATTTATTGGTGTTATACTATTCAATTTATTTTTATTTTCTTGCAATTTTTCTTTAATTTTTCTTTCTTTTTCGTCTTTTACATCAATTAATATTAATTTATCTATTTCTTTTTGTGCTTCTCCAAAGCAACTTTGAAAATCTGCTTTTATATTTTCGTTAAATTGTATTTCCTGGCTGAAAACATTGTCAACTATAGCTTTTTCTTTTTTAATAGATTCATTATATATATTAGCTTTTGAAGGCTCTGGCTTAAATTGCTTTGTACTTATTTGCCAAAGGATACTATTTGGTTTACTAAATTCTTTCATTGATTCACATAAATTTAAAATAGGTTCAATATATTTAGGCTCTAATATTTTGTTCAAAATATCAGCGAGATTAATTAAATGCTTTTCAATTGTGTTACAAAAAACTTTAATATATTTTATAAAATTATCATTTAAATTTAAAATGCATCCCCAGCATTTCCCAAATAAAGAAGTTTCATCATGTTTATTGAGAAATCTTGAAATATAAAAAGATTCCTGATTTTTATCCAATACAGGACTTACTTTATTTTTAAGGTAATCCGCATAGAGTTTTTTTGCTTCTTTTTCTTCGATTGTGTCTTCCTTCTTTTTCTGAATAATATTTAATATATTCGAATAAATTAAATGGTTATATAAAATATAATCCTTATTTGGGTCTTTAATAAATTTATGAATTATTTTGAATAAAATTGTAGGCTGCCCACCTTTTGTTAATATTCTTTCATATCTTGAATTGATATCGATTAAAAATTTAGGACTTATATAAAAATAGCAAGTCATTCTCATTGCTTTTTTGGATGTATGGAATGAAAATTCAGAATTATTTACTATGACTTTGAAATTAATTCCAGCTAAATATAATTTTGTGAATAAGTCGATTAAAATGGTGACATTATTAAGAATTGAATTTGCAAAATGTTTATAAGGAAAGACCAAATCCATGACTTTAAATAAATGGGGATTTAGTTTCAATATTTGCAACAATTTTTTGAAAGAAAACATATTTTTACTTATATAAAATTCAGCAATACAACTTGTTAATATAGTTAAATTATTTTCAAATAAGCATGATTTAATATTCCCAGAAAAGATTTCATTGTTTTTGATAAATCCTTCAAATAAATGTAATCGTGATAAAGGTACTTTTAATTCCTCTATTTGCAATAATTCTTTATCGCTTAATTTTCTTCCTATATATTGATCAGATACTAAACTTTTTATTTTTTGAATATCTTTAAGCAATTCATTAAATAAATTTATTTGATAATATAAATCTTTCTCATTAGTTTTTTTTGTTCTGTCGTTTTCAGGGATTTCCATTTTCGATAATAATGTGACAGTATCAGTTAAATGCTTAATTATTAAATCAATGTCACCTAATTCAATTTTATCTATACTATAAATTATGAATTTTTTAAAATCAAAATTAAATACACTTTTTGGTTTGCCAAAAACAGCAAATTCTTGAATATTTTTCAAAAATGTTAAAATATCTAAATATTTTTCAGATTGAGAAACCTCATCTAAAGTAAAATCAGGAACAGAGTTTTTAAACTCTTTTATTAATTCATTAACAAATTTTTGTTTCAAAGTATTTTCCCTTTCACATCTTTCTTTTTCAGTGATTTCTTTTTTTCCTTCTTCTTCTTTGATTGCAGGATTATAAGAATTGGCATAAAAAGATACAAGAGAATGACATATAGGTTTATATAATTTAAGATTAGTATCAGCAATATTATTATTTTGGTAAAATTTATGAAATTCTTTTCCGATGAATCCTAATGTTCTTCCAGTTGGTTGTAGATCTCCTGAAAAAGAGTCCTCTTCCATTCTTGCTTTATCTTTTACAAATTTATGAACAAATGAAAATCTAGTAGCACTTGACTGACATATTTTTCTTTCGAGTCCATTTTTAATAAAGGAACCATATAACACTTGAGCACTATCAATTTCCTTACTATCAACAGGTGGCATACAGAAGCAATTACATTTACTTAATAAGCTTGGATCTAAAGGTTTATCGCTTTGAGAAGATATATTCTGACATATAAACATAAGAAAATCTTCGTGAATATGAGTAGAATTTGGAATATTCTTTTTCCTTGTGAAAAAATAATTATCTTTTCCTGTTTCGTATAAATCTAATTCAGGTTCTTCTCCAGCCAAGGTTGATATTTTTTCGGCAAGTTGTGGAGGAGAACTTTCCATCCCGTCAAATAAATCCCAACTTCCATTTTTTAGTGAAATAACAAAAGCCGAATCACATTCGTTATTAAATCTATTCGCAGGAATTATTATTTTTCCTACTTCTATTCTTGCTTTTCTTAATATTTCTTTTTCATCAGCAGTTCCCCTTTGTTCTACATCTTTTATAAGATCTATTAATTCTTTAAAAGATTCAGCCGACCATTCTTCATATTTGTCCTTTGGGAATTTTTCTTTTATTTTATCTTTAATTTGTTCGAAAATTTCCAAAGTTGAGAATATATTATCCAATTCTTCTGATTCTTCTTTTGTTATTCTTGTATTTAAGGTTGATTGTCCTGTCAATAAAGAAGTGCTACTTTCCGAATTTAATTGATAAACATTTAAAGATTTTCCTACCAATTGCGCAAAAGTTCGAATAACATGAGATTTTCCTGAGGCAGTTTCTCCTTGGATAATGCAAGCTCTTTTTGTTAAGGCACAAAGAATTAAAAATAGAATACAACTTTTTTGGTTTGAAGTCAAAGATATAAAAATATTTTTTAAATCGGTTATTTCCTCGCCTGTTAATGGTCTTCCGAAATAAGTCTTAATTAGGATTTTATTCTTTTCTCCTATTGCATAAGTCAATGTTCCAATTGGCATATCATATATAAGAGTCGGTTTCATATCTATTGATTGAATATGTAATTCTGTTTTTAAATCTGAAATTATTTCTTCTTCGGTGAATCTATATACAAAGACCATTGCAAATATTATATCAATGTCATCAATTTTTCCATAAGAAATTTTTCTGAAATGTATAAACTTTGTAATATCATTTAAATTAAGGAAATTTTCTTTCTGGTATTTTTTTTCTATAATATCCCTTGCCTTCATATAATTATTATATAATTTGGTATCATCACCTTTAAATTTTTCTTTCTCAAGTTTCTTCGCAATTATTTGCTTAATTGAAGTTTCATTTGGCTCTAAAACTATATGATATAAAGATGAATATAATAAAGTTGGAGGTAATTTATCCCTGTTAGCTCCATTTTGAGGTTTTAAAATGCCAATAATATTAATAGGATTTTTTGGAATTGTTGAACCATCAGATAATAATACGTTTTCTTGGTTCTTATCGAAAATTGAAGTCAATAATTCGAGAACCGCTGGGCTAGCATTATTTAAATTATTAAAAACGAAAATTAATTCTTTTCCTTTTTGATTACCATCATTTTGTTTTTTAAGAGCCTTAGACAATTTTGTCTCATTCAAAATAACTTTAATATTTTTATTTTTATCTTTTGTGATTATATTTTTTCCGAGTAAGTCCTCAACTTTTGTTGATTGGGAAATCATTATATTAACAACTTCATATCCGAGTAATTCAGCTATATAATTAATACATAATTGTTTTCCTTGCCCAGGCATTCCTTCTAAAATGACAGGAACATTATTTACAAGCCCGAAATGTATAATTTCTACCATTTCATTAAACTGATTAGTAAAAGCAATATCATTTTCTTTTTCCTCAACGGTTGGTGTTTTTATTATTAACTTTGTTATTTTTGATCTCAGACCTTTAACACCTTCTTCTTCATCTATTTCTAAAGGTGACACCAATTCTTCTATTGCTTTTTCTGGTGGCATATTTAAACCTACTATATCACATAATCTTTGTAATTGGGATGATTCCCTATTATCTAAAAGGCCTCTAGCGGAATAATATATTATTAATGATAGTACCATATCCCTAGTCATAAATGGATATTTTCTTGATTTGCTTAATTTCAAGTTTATATTATGAGCTAATTGTAATAAGTTCAACATCTGAAATAAAGTCATATTAATTCCTTGAAAACTATTATTCAAACTCTGGGAAAATTCTATAATATTATTAATATTATCATCTCCTATTGTATTCAAATTATTCAAATCACAATAACTTTGAAGAACTGTTTTTTGTTCATCTAAAGCATATTCTCCAACATATATTAAACTAAATCTTGAAATGACTGCTTCAGAAAGTTGAGATGTTGCTCCAGGAGGACAAGTACCGAATACTCTGAAATTTTTATTAAAGTCAGATAATTCCTTATTCGATTCAGGAGTTATAGTATTTGGTATATCTTCATTGACTGTGATATTGCATTTTCCTGAAAATAATTCATTAAATCTTTCTAAAATTATTGTTGGTAAATTTGAAAGATTTTTCAAAATTAAGCAAGAACCTCCTAAAATGGCAGTTAAAAAAAGTCCCGGTCTGAATTCAATTATCATATTAGATAAAGCATTCACTTCATCATCCTCTCTTTTTGTAGTGAAAATTTTATCACTGCACCTTTCTAAGGCATAAATAAATGAAAAAGGTAAATCTGTCTTTTTATTATTTATTATATCATCTATTTCTTCTTTTTTTAAAGTACCATCTCTTAATTTTTGATTTAAATCTTTATAATTATTTATTCTACAAATCAAAACAATGAGCCTTAAATAAAAATCATTAACTTCAGATTTAGAAAAAAATGAGGAAGATCCTAATAATTGTTCCACTGAAGATTCTTGATTTAATGTAATAGTTTTCGCATTTGATAAAAATTTTTGGGCTAAAAAAGTTTTATATCCTGAAGGACCTATTAATAAAATAGGTTCTTTATCACTTGTAAGACTGATTTGGAATAAATCTTCTAACAAAGAAGTTAATTTCATAATAGGGTTTTCTTCTATATTAGGTTTATCCGCTGTGATAAAAATTTGTTTAAAAAGATCAAAAGAAATAGAACAAGTTCCTTTAAATACACAAAGAAAACCGTGACTATCATCCTTTAATTCAGCCTTTGAACTAAAACATTCACTTAAATTATTCCTTTCATCTATTGATAAATCAAATACTTCTTGAATTATTTTAATAACTTTTTCTTTCACATTTTTAATATCTTCCTTACTAACAGAACTCATTGTGTAGAATAATATATTATGACAAAAAGTAATACCATTGTACACACCTGGAATTTTATATTGTTGAATTTGTCTTTGAAATAATTTATTTATATCTCTCAATGACCATTGAGAAATTTCGCTGAAATTATTCGAATTTAATTTTATCATATACTCTCCTAATTTTCCAGCTTGAATTTCTTTAATGATTTTTTCTTCTCCTGGTTGATATAAACTATTATTAATTTCTTTACAAATTTGCGCAATATCTTCAACCTGTTGGGGCGGATAAAAAATTTCTTTGAATCTTTTAATAATATTAGGAGGTAAAGTATTTCTTCCAATTGTCCCTACTTCATTTTGGCAAACAACGAAAAAAAAGTTAGGATGAATTAAAATTGGCTTTTCTATACCTGGAAAGTTTATACTGATATTTAAATTCATTTCGAGGGCAGGAGCCAGAGCATTCATATTAGAAACAGAAGATAAATTTAATTCATCTGCGATAAACATATAACCATTTATCAAAGCATTTGTAAGAGTACCGTTTTTATAAAAAATTTTTCCATCTTTTAAAGTTGTTGTTCCATAATAGTGACTCGGCTTTGTTCCTGCATGAAAAGAATGCATTTCAAAATCAAATCTTTTTGTTGGATCTTTAGAAATTATTCTTCCAAACGCCCTTGTTCCTGATGTTTTTCCCGCTCCTGGCGGTCCATATACACATAGATGAATATTTGCTATTTTACACGCATGAAGAATTACGATGTAATTACTTAATAATTTTGACTTCTTATAAAAATATTTTGGATCATCACTGTCAGGTTCATCTCTTAAATCCAATAAAATTTTTTCTATTTCTGGGTCTATTTCAATCAATTTTCCTTTTTCAAAATCTTTAGTTAGAATATTATAGCTAAAATTAACTATAGAATCTTGAGTAATATTTTCTTTATCTTTGAAGTAAAGAATAAATATTCTTATCGTCCTACAAAATTGATTTAGTTTATAAATGGTTTTAAAGTCAGCACTTTTAGAGTAAACTAGATCTATTAATTCCTTTGAAGGCACATATGTTTCCTCTATTTCTTTTTCTTCAATTTCATTGTTATTATTTTCATTAGGGTTTACTTTATTATCTTCTTGATTTTCATTCTTATTAGCATCATCTGCATTTGGAACTCTATTTTGGTCTATTTGTTCAATCTCTTCATTATTTTGATTATTATTTTCTTCATTATCTTCATTGTTGTCAATATTGTGAAGTCCCTCATTTTCTCCTTCTTGGAAATTATTATCATCTTGTCCTTCTTCATTTGGTTGGTTATTTTCCTGATTTTCCTCTCCTTCTCCTTCTCCTTGATTTAAATTAAAATCTTCACTTTCTCCAGCTCTGGCAAAATTTAAATAATCATCTCCGACTTGTTGAAATTCATCAAAATTATTATCCCCTTCATTTAAGTTATTAATTTCTTCATCTTGGTTTTCTTGGGGTGGATGTTCATCCGCCCCTTGTTCATTCTGTTCCATATTTTGGTCCTCATTCTGTTCATCTTGATAAGCATTGAAATCAATATTTAGTAATTCTTCATCAATTTCAGGTTCATTTTCTTTTTCTTGAATTTCTTCTTGCTTTGTTATTATATTTTTTATTCTGTTTTCTTTATAAGAATTAATCAATAGAAATTTAATTAATTCTTTTTTTTCTTCTTCTGTTATCGATTCCATTTGATCTTCTAGGACAATAACATCAAAACGATTCACAAAAGCTGGTGACATTTGATTTATTTTATGAATGTCAGTAGTGCATACCAATCTGAAGTTCTTATGAATAATTATTTCAGGTTTTTGAGGATTTTCAGGAACATCAAATTTTGCTTTTTCAGTATCATCATATTTTTGGTCCAGTAGTCCATTCAACCTTTCAGTAACGGTAGCAGAAGCTTGATCTAAAGCGTCTAGTACAACCACTCCTCCATTTTCAATAGCATTTGAAAGAAAGCCATTTTTCCATTCTATTAATTCTTTCCCCGGATCAGAACTATTAGTTGGACTTTGCCTTCCAATGAGATCAGGGCATTTAAGTTCTTCAGTGCAAAGGCAGTAAAATATATTATTCTTTTTAATATTTCTTTCTTTTGAATACCACTCTGCGAACCACAAAGCAAGTTGAGTCTTCCCGGAACCTTCATTTCCTGATATTATAACATGTCTATTATTATCAAGCGAAAATTTAATAGATTTAATAGCTTCTAAAAGGGGTTTATTCTTAAAACAATCAGGAAAATTTTGAGGAATAGTTAATTCATCAGGTACTATTTTTTCAAAAGAACTATAGCTTCTTAATAACTTTTCGAGCTTTTCTTTTAAATTTCGCTGATATCTGGCTCCATAAATGGTCATAACTGTATCATAAATATTAGTACCTTCAGAAAATGCCTTTACAGCGGCGGCAATTTCTCTAACAGTAAAACATTGAACATCATCTTTAATTTCCTCGGAGCTTGCCCATTTTTTATGAAATTTGACAAGATCTTCTAAGATTTTCTTATCTCCTTGAAATTTGAAATTTTTAGCGAGTCCAATTGCAATTCTATTGAGTTCATCTTCTGTGAATTCTGGGAATGTAATGACCTGAAATTTAGACATAAATTTTTTTCCGAGATTTTGCCTCTTATTGGCGAATAATCCTTTATTTGGATTTTGTGTAGCAATTAGCGCAAAATCTGGATGTTTTCTTATAATGGTCAAAGGAAATCCAGGTATTTCAATACTTATGACTTCAGAGTCAAGGGCTTCTTCTATACATTGTAAAACTGCTTGTGACGCTAAGTTGATTTCATCTAAAAGCAAGGGATGACCATATTTAAAAGCTTTGAGGAAATGGCCTTCTTGAGATGATATACCTGCTAAAGAATTTTTATCACCTACCATTTTTCCTAAAAGGTCAGCAGGAACTGTATCTGAAGACATATTAAATCTTATAAGAGGTCTTTTTGTCTTTGCTACAAGGCAAGAAAATTCTGTTGAAAAAGTTTTGGATGTACCCGATGGCCCTTCTAGTAGTACTGGCACTCCTCTTGAAATATAGTAAGATATTTTTCTTATTCTTTCAATGGAATTAGGAGTAACAATGAAATTTTTTTTATCTAGAATTGACCGATCATATTCAAAAGGCTCATCATCTTTTATATGATTTTGGATATCAAATAAAACTTGGCTAATATTTGTTTCTTCTTTTTTCAGGGAATCTATCTCATAAAGATATATTGATTCTTTTTCTGTTTTCTCAGCGTTCATTTTTTTATAAAAATAGTTATTAATTTCAAAATTTATATAACTTAAAAATAGTTAAAAATAAGATATGATATTTTTGTTAACTATAATAATTTTTTTATTAATTTTTTAATATATGAATTTTTATTATTATTTATTATTTAAATATAAAATATATTTAACAATAGAATTGGGGATGGGGATT
>JAEEGL012127114.1_pt1 | contig 20452 bp, 17 predicted proteins | sample 9134231 | NCBI WGS metagenome assembly JAEEGL01 (sample SAMN16246548, study PRJNA631951) | gut metagenome | biome: gut microbiome; feature: rumen; material: fiber-attached | host: Bos | place: Iran: Karaj | collected 2018-10 | reverse complement strand
TTCACGGATCTCAGGATACGCTTCGCGTCGATTTCATCCCTGTAACGATTGACGCGCTCTGCCATCGGAAAATGCTCCTTTCTGCCATCCGGCACTAACAGAACCCAAATACAACACAACTATTCGTAAAACTGTGGTTTAGCGAATAGTTTAAACTTCATGTTAATCTTATCATTCAGACGGATGTTTGTCAAACGGTTTTCCCTGCAGGCTTATCTGTATGTCGTATGATTGATTGAATATGCATCAGAACATGTTATTCCCCATTCAGCACAACTGTCTGATAGGCATGCCCGGTAGCCGGGAGAAAAAGATTGATGATATCATCTGTTCTGATTTTCAGGCTGGATGTACATACGCAGGGATGGCATCCGATATAATCCCCTTTCAGCACATCTTCATCAATCAGCAGCTGTACGCAATGGTACGTGTCATTCATCAGACCCATGATGCTGACAGCGCCGGGTTCGATATCCAGATATTTCAGCATATCCTGGGGTTCCGCAAAGGACAGTCGGGCAGAATGGATCTGTGCAGAGAGTTCTTTTGTCTTGAATTTCTTGTCTCCCGGCATCATCAGCAGATAATACGCTGTTTTCTGCCGGTTGCACAGGAAAAGATTCTTGCAGATCAAAACTCCGAGCACTGCATCTATTTCATTGCAGGCTTCCATATTGTCCGCACGTTCATGATCGGTACGCTGATAAGGAATTCCGAGCGCATCAAGAAAATCATATGTGCGTATTTCGCGTTCAAGCCGTCCGGTTGTTTTATCCGGTCTTCCTTTAAACAGTTCCATTTGATGTTCCTGTCTGCTGCGCTGCCGTATCTTCAGAGTCTTTAGGATCGGTATTGATACGCTTGTATTCATCGATTGCAGCCCGCGCCAGTTCGTCACATCGGTTGTTTTCCGGATGATCCGAATGCCCTTTGACTTTCAGAAATGTGACATTGTGCTTGCTGGTCTGAGCCGACAGGATGAACCAGAGATCCTGGTTCTCAACCTTTCCGCCTCCGCTGGTTTTCCATCCGTTCTTTTTCCAGTTATCGATCCAGTGGTCGTTAAACGCCTGTACCAGATAATTGCTGTCTGAATACAAATTGACGTTGCAGGGTTCCTTCAGCGCCCCGAGGCCGCTGATCGCAGCAAACAATTCCATCCGGTTATTGGTCGTACCGGCCATATATCCGCTAAGTTCTTTCCGATGAGGACCGAATTCGAGGATTGCAGCCCATCCGCCGGGACCGGGATTACCGCTGCACGCACCGTCCGTATAGATATTGACTGTTTTTCTGTTTTCTTCCATGAGCTGGCCCTCAGTCCGATTCTTTGGACATTTCACGGCTCTTATTTGCACAGGCTTCCATTGCATCCATAATCGCTGCCCGGAATCCTTTTCGTTCAAGGGCTTCAACTGCTTCAATTGTCGTACCGCCCGGTGAGCAGACGGCATCTTTCAGCGCAGCGGGATGGGTTCCGGAAGAAAGCACCATCAGTGCACTTCCCAGAACGCTCTGGGCTGCCATCTCATATGCATAAACACGCGGAATACCCTCTTTTACAGCAGCGTCCGCCATGGCTTCGATCATCATGTAAACATAAGCAGGACTGCTGCCGCTTACAGCAACAACACCGTCAAACAGTCGCTCGGGCAGCACCTTGGTTTTTCCGACAGAATCAAAGATGCCTTTGGCATAGTTGAAATCTTCTTTGGAAAAAGTGGTGTTGTCACAAATGGCAGTCATACCCTCGCCGACCAGCGCGGGTGTATTCGGCATTACACGAAGATAGGTTGCCGTTGTTCCGTACAGTGCATTCTCAAGCATGCCCACAGTCCAGCCCGCTGCAATACTCAATACTGCTTTTCCGTTCAAAGCAGGGCGGATTTCGTCAATCACGTCTTTCACATAAATCGGTTTGATCGCCAGAATAATGAGATCTGCCCTTTCAGCAACCTCCAGACAGTCCCGGGCTGCCAATACGCCGGGAATATCTTCTTCAAGTTCCTGAAGCCGTCTGGCGCTTGTGTCATACGCAATAATAGCGGAAGACTTAACATAGGAAGCTTCGACAATACCGCGCAGGATAGCAGATCCCATGTTGCCCGTCCCGATCATTCCGATTGTATTGATCATGATTCGCCCCTCCAACTTGCTTAATATATGAATTATAGCACGAAAAAAGACGCCTGCATAGCGGCAGGCGGCCTTGTCTGCAATGAATTCTACAGGATGAATTTGCGGATGTCCATCGGTTTGTTTTCACCTTTCAGCCGCTCATTGACATAAGCTTCGTCAAGTTTCAGTTCGAACGGCGGCATGTTTTCATCACCGGCGTTGAACAATACGTCCTCGAGCAACTGTTCAAAGATGGCATGAAGCCTTCTTGCACCGATATCTTCCGCATTCTCGTTTGCGTTGCAGGCAGCTTCGGCAATTGCCGAAATCGCGCTTTCTTCAAATTTGAGCATAACTTTATCCACTGCGAGTAAAGCTTCATACTGCTTGGTAAGCGCATTTTCGGGAACGGTCATGATCTGCATGAAATCTTCTTTTGTCAGACTTTTCAGATGTACATGAACCGGAAAACGTCCCTGAAGCTCGGGAATCAGATCGGAGACTTTGCTGACGTGAAATGCGCCTGCAGCAATAAACAGCATATGGTCCGTTTTGACTGCTCCGTATTTGGTGTTGACTGTACAGCCTTCAACGATCGGGAGGATATCACGCTGCACACCTTCCCTGCTTACATCCGGGCCATGTGCACCATTGCTGCCTGCAATCTTGTCAATTTCATCAATAAAGACAATCCCGTTCTGTTCAGTACGCTGAACTGCCTCCTCCTGAACAGCGTCACTGTCAATCAGCTTTGACGCTTCCTGATCTGTCAGGATTTTTCGTGCTTCACGGACTTTTACATGTCTCATTCTGGTCCGCTTAGGCATCATATTGCCCATCATATCGCCGAGACTGATACTGCTTCCGCCGACTTCAAGTGTGGGCGCTTCATCTTCTACTTCAAGTTCGAGCTCCGTGTCTTCAATTTCTCCGCGAAGAAGCTGCTGTCGTATGTCTTCTTTCCTTCTGGCAATTGCTGTAACTTCTTCGTTGCTTGGCTGCTGCTCCTTTTGCTTTCCCAGCAGGAAATCCAGCGGGTTTGAAGCAGGGCTGTTTTTCTTCGGACCGTGCGCGAGGATTTCGCTCAGGCGTTCCTCTGCCAGAACTCTGGCCCGGGGCAACACACGCTCTTCATGCTCTTTCCGGACCATTCGGACTGCGTTTTCCGTCAGATCCCTGACGATGCTTTCCACATCACGGCCGACATATCCGACTTCAGTAAATTTTGTTGCTTCGACTTTTATAAAAGGAGCACAAACCAGTTTGGACAGACGTCTTGCAATTTCGGTCTTGCCGACGCCGGTAGGTCCGATCATCAGGATGTTTTTCGGAATGATTTCGTCCCTGAGATCTTCCCCTACCCTGCTGCGGCGGTATCGGTTTCTGAGTGCGATTGCAACCGCTTTTTTTGCTTCATCCTGACCGACAATGAATCGATCCAGTTCATGTACAATCTGTCTGGGGGTCAGTTGCTGTTCGTTCATATCCTATTTCTCCCTGAAGCATATTATACCGTTTCAACGATGATCTGATCATTCGTGTAGACACAGATCGAAGCAGCGATATGCAATGCTTTTTCTGCAATCTCAGCCGCGCCGAGCTCTGTATTCTGTATAAGCGCACGCGCTGCGGCGAGTGCGTAATTTCCTCCTGATCCGATCGCTGCGATTCCCTCATCCGGATCGATCACTTCCCCTGTGCCGCTCAGGATCAGCAGCCGTTCCTTATTTGCTGCAATCATCATCGATTCAAGCTGCCTCATTGTCTGATCACCGCGCCAGTTTTGCGCAAGTGATACAGCTGCCTTATCGAGATTTCCGCCGCATTGCTGAAGTTTTTCTTCGAATTTTTCGCAAAGCGTAAAAGCGTCTGCAACGCTTCCGGCGAATCCGACAACAACTTCATTGTTATACAGCCTCCTGACTTTTCTGGCTGTTGTTTTAAAGATTGTATGTTCTCCCATTGTAACCTGTCCGTCGCCCGCGATTGCGATCACACCGTTCCTGCGTACGGCACAGATTGTAGTCCCTTTGAATGGGCTTGACATCTTTTTTATCCTCCAGTTTTTTTTCTGATTTCCCTGATACAGTCCAGTGCATTTTCAGCAATTGCCTGGTATCTTTCTTCTTTTTTTCTGATCCGTCTCTGACCCGGCAATACAGGAATCGGATCAATCAGACCGAATGTACAGTTCATTGGCTGAAAGTTGGGATTGGGTGTTGATACATGGCGTCCCATTGCGCCTAAAGCCGTACAGGTCGGAAATACAGGAACCTCTTTTCCGTTCATCTCCGCTGCCAGCGTAATACCGGCCACAAGGCCGCTGGCGGCACTTTCAACATATCCTTCCACGCCGGTAATCTGTCCGGCAAAGAAACACTGTTTCCGGTCCACCATTTCAAATGAAGCGTTCAGGAATCCTGGACTGTTCAGGAATGTATTACGATGCATAACACCGTATCGTGCGTATTCCGCATTTTCCAGGCCCGGAATAAGACCGAATACCCGTTTCTGTTCCGGGAATTTGAGCCGTGTCTGGAAGCCAACGATATTGTACATTGTATCCGAGGTGTTATCCTGCCTCAGCTGGACTACAGCGAAAGGTTCTTTTCCGGTACGAGGATCAATAAGACCGACCGGTTTCATTGGACCGAAAGCCGGAACCATGAATCCGCGTTTTGCCATGCTCTCGATCGGCATACAGCCTTCAAATACGCGGTTCTCTTCAAATCCATGAACTTCAGCTGTTTCCGCAGCAATCAGTTCGCGAATGAAAAAAGTATACTCCTGTTCTGTCATCGGTGCATTCAGATAATCATTTCCACGGTTATATCTGCTCATCCGGAACAGGCGTTCTTCATTCAGAGATTCACGGAAGACAATCGGCGCTGCAGCATCGTAAAAATTGAGGGTGCCAAGTCCGGGAATATTTCTGATCGCTTCGGACATTTTGTCGCTGGTAAGCGGTCCGGTTGCAATGATAACAGGTCCTTCAGGGATTGAAGAGGCTTCTTCACTGACCAGATCAATCATAGGATGTTCGGTAATTGCCTTTGTGACAGCAGCGGAAAAAGAATTCCGGTCTACAGCCAGAGCGCCCCCTGCCGGAACCCGAGTTGCATCAGCGCTGTGAATAATCAGCGAATCCATGATCCGCATTTCTTCTTTTAATAAACCTACCGCGTTTGTAATCCTGTCTCCCCTGAAACTGTTGGAGCAAACCAGTTCCGCCAGACTGTCCGTATGATGCGCAGGGGACTTTTTCCCCGGCTTCATTTCGATCAGTCTGACACGGATTCCCCGCTTTGCAAGCTGCCAGGCGGATTCACAGCCGGCGAGGCCGGCACCGATTACCGTTGCGCGAAGATCAGTCATTTACTTCATCCTCATTCTTCGCGACCACTGTCTTATGTCTGCAGTTTTCATTGGTGCAAAGATGAATGATATCTCCTTTGTTGTTCTTTTTCTCGATCATGTAATGACCGCATCTGGAACACTTTTCATCAACCGGTTTGTCCCAGCTGACAAAATCACATTCAGGGTATCCTTCACAACCGTAAAACCGGCGGTTTTTCCTGCTTGTTTTTTCAAGAAGGCGCTTTCCGCAAACCGGACATTTGGCATCAATATAATTGAGAATCGGCATTGTGTTCCGGCAGTCAGGAAAATTGGGGCAGGCCAGGAAACGTCCGAATTTTCCCATTTTATAGACCATCATTGCGCCGCATTTATCACATGGCACATCACTGACGTCGTCTTTTACTTCAACCTTTTCGATTTCTTTTTCGGCAACAGCCAGGGTTGACTCAAATTCGGGATAGAATTCACGGAGAATCTGTTTCCAGTCTGTTTTCCCTTCTTCTACTTCATCAAGACGCTCTTCCATGTTGGCTGTGAATTCAGTATCGATAATCTTTTTGAAATAGTTTTCCATCATCTCGGTGACCATAATACCGAGTTCGGTCGGGAAAAGGCGTTTCTTTTCACGGGAGACATATCCTCGTCCGATAATGGTTGTAATTGTCGGAGCATAAGTGGAAGGTCTCCCGATTCCGTTTTCTTCCAGTGTCCGCACAAGGCTTGCTTCTGTATAACGGCTCGGCGGCTGCGTGAAATGCTGGTCTGTATGTATTTTCCGTACAGTGATCTTCTGGCCTTCCTTCAGGAGCGGAAGCGTCATCTCTACGCTGTCTGTCGTTTCATCCGTACTTTCCTCGTACAGCGTGGTAAATCCGGCAAATATTTTATGCTCGCCGTAAAAACGCAGCCCTGTGTGCTTGTCACTGATTTCCGCGGACATTGTCTCATATATTGCCGGTGCCATCTGGCTGGCAACATAACGATTGTAAATCAGCCTGTAAAGCATGAATTGTTCCCGGCTCAGAGAACTCTTGATTGATTCCGGTGTACGGGTAACATCTGTCGGTCTGATTGCTTCGTGGGCATCCTGAGCATTTTTGCGCCCTTTGAATTCATTTTTCGTATCCGGCAGGTATTCTTTACCGTATCTTTCAGGAATAAATGCGCGTAAAGCTGCCATTGCTTCATCACTGATCCGGACACTGTCGGTACGTATATATGTTACAAGTCCCTGTGCGCCTTCTCCCTGAAGGTCGACTCCTTCATAGAGCTGCTGAACAACCTGCATGGTCTTTGCCGTAGTAAAACTCAGTTTTCTTCCGGCTTCCTGCTGAAGGCTGGAAGTTGTGAACGGAGGCGCAGGTTGTCTTTTCTTTTCCTTTGTTTTTATTTCAGATACGGTAAAACTGCCCTTTTCAATAAAACCGCGTATTTTTTCAGCTTCTGCACTGTTGTGCGCAGTCATCTTTTTTCCGTCAAGCGTAACAAATTTTGAGGTAAAATATTCATTGCTTTTCTTTTTTTCATCACACACGGAGCATTCGGCGCTGATATCCCAGTATTCCTCAGGAATAAAATTGTCGATTTCCCGTTCCCTTTCTACGACCATGCGGGTGGCAACGCTTTGGACCCGTCCGGCTGAAAGACCTTTCTTGACTTTTACCCAAAGCAGCGGGCTGATCTTATATCCGACAAGTCTGTCCAGGGCACGTCTCGCCTGCTGGGCATCAATTCTCCCCATATCCAGCTTCCGGGGGCTTTTGATTGCAGCCTGAACGGCTTTTTTTGTTACTTCGTTAAACTCGATCCGGCAGGCGGCCTTTTCATCAACGCCAAGTACGTGAAAAAGATGCCAGCTGATTGCTTCTCCCTCACGGTCCGGGTCTGTTGCAAAATAGATCTGAGATGCGTTTTTTGCTTCTTTCCGGATTCGGCTTAATATATCTCCGCGTCCGCGTATGGTTATATATTTCAGATCAAAATCATGATCGATATCCACACCCAGCTGACTTTTGGGAAGATCGCATACATGTCCCTGCGATGCTTCTACTTTATACCCTTTTCCAAGATACTTCCCGATCGTTTTTGCTTTTGCGGGAGATTCGACAATGATCAGTTTCTGTTTTGTGGTCGCCATGATATCAACCTCCGGATTGGATTATTGCTTTATCTTGTACTGCTTTCCTGGCAGGGATTCGATTAAACCGCTGATCTGCAGGATTGTAAGAGTACTCATCAGCACCGGCGGATCAAGACTGGTGCGTTCCAGCAGTTGTTCAAAACCCAGGGTTCCGGGTTTCAGTGCCCTGATAACGGCAGCCTGTTCAGGCGTCGAAACGGATTCTTCGGGTGAGCAATCGATATTTTGCCTTACTGAGGATTGATTGTCAAGCCAGTGAAGGTCTGATAAGACATCTCCCGCTTCTGTGAAATAGATGCCGCCTTCGCGTAAAAGACGATGATTTCCTTCGAAATACTGAGAATCCGGGTCACCGGGATATACGAATACATCTTTTCCCTGATCAAGCGCATGTTGTACGGATGTCATGCTGCCGCTTCTGATTTTTGCTTCGATCAGGATAAGTGCATGGGATATACCACATATAATCCTGTTTCGAAAAGGGAAATGCCACCCGGCAGGTTTTTCTCCGGGTGCGTATTCCGTCAGAATCAATCCTTCCTTTGAAAGAATATCATCCCGAAGCGCCGTATTTTCTCTCGGATATACAATATCAAGCCCGCATCCTGTCACGGCAATCGTCGGACTTCCGCCTTCCAGACACCCCTGATGCGACGAGGCATCTATTCCGCATGCCATACCGCTTACAATCGAAATCCCTGCTTTGCTTAAATCACAGGCCAGTTTTCTCGCCGCTTTCTGCCCTGTATAGGATGCAGCTCTGCTTCCGACCATAGCGACCGATCTGCGCTGAAGACAATGAAGGTTTCCCTGATAGAAGAGAATCGGAGGATATTGTTCAATCTCCCTGAGGCGCAGAGGGTATGTTTCATCGGAATAACGCAGAATACTGATCCCGTTTTTTTCCATAACGGACTGCATCGTTTTCATTTTCTTTTCAGTTCCGTTGTTATAAAGCATTTCCCGAAATCTGGAAGGAATCATTTGAAAAAGGTCCTGATCCTTATGGAAAAATGCATTATAGATTTCTTCGGAAGAAGAGTAAAGATCCATGATATTCCGTGTTGTATCAGGAGGCATGGCAGCAGATCCAAGCCATGCGTCATAAATTAGGCAGGAAGGATTGATCGTCAAATCTTTCATCTCCAGTATTTCTGGTCGAGTTCGCGGTACTGTACAGCTTCGGCAATATGAGTGGAAGAGATCGTTTCCGAGCTGTCGAGATCGGCAATTGTTCTCGCTACTTTTAAAATCCGCTGATAAGCACGCATACTCAGATGAAGCGAATCAACGGCTGTATTCAGCAGCCGTACAGCTTCCCGGTCCGGCGTACAGAATCGTTTGACTTCAGCGTTGTTCAATTGAGCGTTACAGTGTTTTCCGACGCAGATATATCTGTCCTGCTGAATGTTTCGGGCCTTACTTACACGCGCAGCAACGACAGCTGATGATTCAGAAGGAATGGAATCGTTGATTTCCTGCAGCGGAACAGCATCCACTTCAATCTGCAGATCGATCCGGTCGAGCAGCGGACCTGATATCCTGTCCAGATATTTCCTGATCTCATTTGGCGTGCAGCGGCAAATTCTCCGGTTGCTGCCGTAATATCCGCATGGACATGGATTCATTGCGGCAACAAGCATAAATGAAGACTGATACTGTGCCTGCTTTCTGATACGTGCGACTGATACCATGCCGTCTTCAAGCGGCTGTCTGAGCGCTTCAAGTGCACTCCGTGAAAATTCCGGCAGCTCGTCGAGAAACAGGACGCCGTTATGAGCCATGGAAGATTCACCCGGTTTTGCGTCCTGTCCACCTCCGATCAGTGAGGCAACAGAAGCGTTATGGTGCGGTGCACAGAATGGTCTTGTTACCATCAGTCCGCTTCCTGCGGGAAGTTTTCCGCAAATGGAATGAATTCGAGTCGTTTCAAGGGATTCTTCAAAGTTCATTGGCGGAAGAATACCGGGAATGCATCGGGCAAGCATGGTTTTACCGCTTCCGGGAACCCCGATCATCAGGATATTATGTCCGCCTGCTGCAGCCACTTCGATTGCACGTCTGGCACCTTTCTGTCCTTTGATTTGTGACAGATCGTAAGCGGTCACTGCTGCATTTTTCAGTGCTTCAAAGGGAATTTGCTCCTGTTCTGTTATACCTTCCATATTTTCAAGCCAGTCAATGACCTGGACAAGGTTTCTGACCGGCAATATACGCATTCCCTGTATGCAGGCAGCTTCCTTTGCATTTTTTTCCGGAAGGATTACATCACGAATACCATTCTCCTGTGCACTGATTACCATGGGTAGCGCACCATTGATCGGCTGAACACTTCCGTCAAGACTAAGTTCACCGAAGAAAGCTGTCTGCTCTAGATCGATACGCGGATCCGGGTGAAGCTGGTCAGTTGCGATCATAATCCCCAAAGCGATCGGAAGATCAAAGGAAGGTCCTTCTTTTTTGATGTCTGCCGGAGCCAGATTGACTGTGATGCGCTCTGTCCCGACAGACTTCCCGCTGTTGACGATTGCAGCCATAACGCGGTTCTTGCTCTCCCGGACCGACGTATCGGGTAAACCGATGATATCGATCATCGGCATTCCCCCGGTTGCAAAAACTTCCACACGAACCGGAAAGCCGTTTACGCCGCTGACTCCGAAGCTGAGGGTTTTTGCAAGTATTTCAGACATCTTTTCCCTCCTTAATACCAGATTCGTGCAAAATGCCGTCCGATATCAAGCCATGCATCAGATACATTCATTCCGCTGGCATACGGGAAAAGAAGAATAAAGAATACTGCGGCGGTGATGATATATACCGATGCAACAATCATACAGATCTTTTCTTTCTTTCTTTCCTTTGTTTTGAAGCAAAGACAAACAGCTGTCATCAGGAAAGGAAGACTGGCAAAATAATGATAGATATATGTTCCTCTCGGGACAAGAACCCAGGGAAGATACTGAGCGAGTATTCCAATGATAATAAAGAAATACCCTGTATTGCCGGATCCGGCATGAATATGCCACAGATAGTCATTTTGTCCGATCCTGTATCTGTTTGAACTGATCAATCGGTACATACATAACAGCAGCGCAGCAAGTCCTGAATACCAGATAACCGGATTTCCGAAAGCAAATATACTGTGATGAACGGGATAATCCGAAGGCAGATACTGTTTGGAAGCATAATACATAGGCTTCCCCATAATCGGCCACTGCCACCAGGGTGAGTAAAACGGATGATCCATACCCAGTCCGGGTGTACTGTGATAATTCAGCATATTGATCTGACAGCGCCATACTTCATTGAGATAATCCAGAATTGAATGAATTCTTTGGGAATTGTATGACATATACGGAATATAACTGATCAGATAGATGATTACGGGAATCACCACAAAGAACAATATACACCACAGGCATATAACAGTAACCCTTTTCAGGAGCTTCTTTATCTGTAAACGGATTTCATGATCAGCTCCGGATGTGCTTGTATTTTCATCCTGAATGGCTGTCTTTTTATGCAATCTGATCATTCTGGCACAATGCCAGAAGAAAAGCACGGCAAGTCCAGCGCCTGCATATATACCAATCCATTTACTTGCAATTGACAGACCCATGAACAAACCGCTTAATGCCAGATTGGCCAGCGAAACGCTCAGTTTCTCACGGAATATATCGGTCTGAATAAAACGAAGCATGAAGAAATACGCAAACAGAATAAACAGTACAGGGAAACTGTCGATTGTAGCAATCTGTGTTTGTGTGAGATGGAAACAGTCCAGGGCCATAAGCAGGCAGGACAGCACAGCAAGCCATGTTTTTTTTGTGAGTTGTTTTCCGATCAGATACATTCCGGGCAGCATCAATATTCCGGCGAAAGCGCCTGCAAAACGCCATCCGAACGGAGTCATTCCAAACACTGCAATCCATAAGCTGATAAATACCTTGCCAAGCGGAGGGTGCGTGGTTTCATACGGAACGGTTCCCTTCAGAAATTCATATCCTGTTCTGGCATGGTAGATTTCATCAAAATATGTACTGTTCCACCAACTGGGCTGGATCTTTTCTTCCGAAATGTCAAATCCGGTTGAGATGGCAGGAAGCCCTTCCATTGTATCCTGTTCATCGATCAGCGCCAAAGCCTCCGAATAAAGTTCTGAATCCTTTTCCTCGTTCAATCTGTCCGCAATGGTAACAGGAATCACGGATCCGTCAGAATTCCTGAACAACAGTTCATTCAGTTTGAGCCCGAGCTGCTGCGCTGTCAGTCTTATATAGCGGCCATTAAAATGATAAATGAAACTTTCATCGGCATTGTGATAATTTCTTGATCCGTCGCCGTTTTCGTCATATTCGGTTACGTATTTCCATTTCCAGCACTGGCCCTGATCCATCTGGGCCCATATTTCTTCTCCCCATTGGATGCCGTCTTCACTTGCTGAAAATGAAAAATCATTTCTGCTGACCTGCGCAAAATAGAGAATTTCAATATCTTTTCGGGATTCTCCGAGGTCAAATACAATTTGTTCATTCGGGCTGCTTGAGCACCATGTCGTCTGAGGCGCTTTCGCGCTGCCCAGGGTCAGCAGACTGATCACGGAATATACTGCAGTAATCAGGCCAAGCAAAATCGTATCTCTATGATTCCAGTTCAGTTTTCTGTCGTTCTGCCATTCGCACCCGATCAGTGTTTGTGTGATAACGCTTTCCTTTTTCTTTTCTGTAAAATACAGTTCCAGACCGAGCCATACGGCATAAATTGAACCGATGATGTTCAGGATGCTGATCAGATCCGCAAACCAAACAGTATCATTGTTCAGATGACCCAATTCAGAACCGAGGCGGATACTGTTGTCCAGTACGATCCATTCATTTGTAAACAATGTGGAGGTAAAAATGAGAATGACATAAAGGATTCGTCTGTCTCTGTTCAGTACCCAGGCAAAAGACAGAAGCAGCAAAGCCGGGAATATATACCGTTCATGCATTTTTACGCCGAAAACGTACAGAAGAATGAACAGCAGGCCGCCCAGCCAGGGCAGGAGCCTGATGTCTCCGCTTCTGACTGCAGGGCTGAGGACAACGACGAATGCAAATGCCATCGCAACACCGCCGGTCCAGGCCCAGGATGCCTGCGTTATTCCAAGGATCATAAAACATAAGGCGAATGCGCCGCTGATCAGCGTTTCAATGATACGGTATTTCTGTCTGCGGGCACGAAGGTACCACCATATACCGTATCCTGCGCAAAGAATTCCCAGTACAATCGGCGCAAGGATATGTGCTTTTGCATTTACGGCAGACCAGTTTCCGCCAAGAACATAATACAGATTTGCGGTATTTACCGTAGCATAGGGATACGAACCGAGCGTTTTGATATACAGCTGGATCAGCCAGTCCCATTTCTGGTTTATGCTGAATGGAATGATACCTGCTGCGAGCACAAGGAAGCTGATACCTGTACCTGTAATGATTTGTTTTCTGGATGCGCGGTTTCTGATCCATGAAATGAGAACAAACGTCAGGCCCAAAGGTCCAAGCATAAGGGCCTGAGGTTTAATCAGGACAGCAACAACATAAAGCGGAAGTACCGCCTTCCATTTCCCCTGCACAGCATACATTGCAACACACAGGAGCAGGATGCATAGAACACTGTCCATCTGCCCCCATGCGGCGCTGTTCAACACTGTTGCAGGATTAAAAACGGAAATAGAAAGGAACAGGAAACATGAACGCGCCGATAGTGTTTTTGTTCCTGTAAGCATATTATAAAGCATCCAGCATCCTGCCAGGTCACACAGCGAGGGGATCAGGCGGAAGGCTATACGCGAAACCTGTTCGGATCCTCCCAGCAGATTGCTTATAACGGAATTAAATGCCAGTATATAAGTATACAGCGGAGGATAATCGCAGAAACTGGTCGCTTCATAAAACCCTGCAGGACCAACGGATGCCATGGTATGGCCCCAGCTTCGGAAGCAGTTGACGTCAACCATGTATCCTTCGACAAACCAGCTGATGATCATCCTCAGCAGCAATGCTGAAAAAAGCATTGTGAATACATATATCGGACGGACGTCTTTCGTCTCGGATAAATGAATGTTTCGCTGATGTTCCCTGTATATAATAGCCAATGATATAATTGTATACAGGAAAATAATAATGATCATCGGATTCCGGCTGCTTTGCGGCAGGCCATCTTCTTCTGTTTCTTCATCATCACCATAATCATCTTCTTCATATACAGGCGCTCTGTACCAAAGATCCGCGATTCCGTCACCCGGAACACGATTGACTTTCGTCAGCGACAGATTGGCGAACCATGCTTTTCCTGTGCTTTCTCCGCTGTATCCTCCCAGGCGGGCAAACACAGTCAGCGAATGTTGTTCAGGCCCTGTTTCACCGTAATATTCAATATATTCCCATTCTCCTTCAGTATCGAAGCATTTGTCGCTGAAGGCGTAGATCCCTTCAACACTGAGGTTTGCGCCATGGCCTTTCTTTACATCTTCAGCGCGTACATAACCGCTGAAGCAATACAAAGAGTCCGGTTCAACTTCCACAGTCTGCGCAAAGCGGGCATCATTTTCACCGATATTCTGAATCGTTACGGCAACAGGATGTGACGGATCCCCTTCTGAAATACCGAAAGAGGTATATCCGGGTTCTGAGATATAAGCGTCAGTATACCATCCGTCAGGCAGGCCGTCGTTACCTATACGTAAAAAATCAGCGTTTTTCAGCAGGTTTATATCGTCTGCCTGGCAGAACGAACACATCAGCAGCATGACAAGAACAGCTGCAGCAATGAATACAGTACGCTTCAGAGTCATTGGATACTTTGTCCTTCCTTATCGATAAAACATATTTCCGGGCTGAAACGCATTGGGAATATGAATCACATGCTTTTCAGTAACTTCTGCAACGTCAAAGCGAACAGAAAGATTCATCCAGCCTTTGTTTATCAGGTAAAGAACGGCAGCGCGCGCAATTCGCTGCTGTTTTTTTCTGTCCACGGCCATCAGTCCGCTCCCGGGCACAGCATGAAGACGCGTTTTAACTTCAATAAAAACAACTGTCTTACCGTCTTTCATGATCAGATCAATCTCTCCGGCCTTATTACGGTATCTGGTTTCGAGAAGAATCATTCCATGCTTTCTTCTGAGCCAGTCTGAGGCAGTCTGCTCTCCGGCAAGTCCTGTCTGGTAAGTCGTTTTCATACGAAATGTCCAATAAAGCTGCGCCTGTGAATCGGACACGGACCGAACTTTTTCAAAGCTTCGATATGCTCTCTGGTACCGTATCCCTTGTTTCGTGCGAATCCGTATTCCGGAAACAGTTTGTCAAGCTCTTCCATCTGCCTGTCCCTGGTTACTTTTGCAACGATGCTTGCCGCAGCAATTGAATAGGAAGAGGCATCCCCTTTGATAATCGGTACTTCTTGTCCTTTCAGACCTAGTCCTGTAACTGCGTCAATCAGAAATATGTCGGCTGGGATATCGGCTGCTGCGGCACGCATGGCCTTTCGTGTGGCTTGCAGAATGTTGATCTCATCGATTTCAGCCGGAGAAACCTGTCCGATTCCGATATATAAAGCATGTTCCAGAATTTCCTGATATACTTTTTCACGCCTGCTTTCACTGAGCTTTTTGCTGTCATCGATCCAGACAAGAACAGGTTCTTCGGGCATAACAACGCATGCTGTTACAACATTGCCCGCCAGAGGACCGCGTCCCACTTCATCCATACCTGCTACAACAAGTCCGTTTCCTTTAAACTGAAGATCGAATGAAAGAAGATCCGTCGCATGCTGTTTACGGTCTATCATCATCCACTTCTCCTTCTGTTTCTGTCGGCGGATTTTCCAGCGTGATCCTTCCGAGTTTTCCTGCACGGAATTCGTCAAGAACAACGCTGCAGCATCTGTCATAATCATATTGGGCGCCTTTCAGCAGCCATCCCCTTCCGGCACAAACGGCATCAAGCAGTTCGGCACCTCTCAGATGATCGTCTGAAAAATGAAAACGTTCTGTAACCCGTTCCGGAATTCTTTCACACAGATCTTCCAGAAGATGAATTGTAAGATCAGGAAGATCAACAACATCATCTTTTATACAGCCGATATAGCACAGTTTTCTGGCTGCTTCCTGGTTTTCAAGTTTCGGCCAGAGCAGTCCCGGCGTATCAAGCAATTCGAGATAGGGTGAAACCTTCACCCACTGATTGCTTTTTGTTACGCCCGGTTTATCTCCGATCTGTGTGATGCTTCGTCCGCAGAGCCTGTTGATCAGTGTGCTCTTTCCTACGTTCGGAATCCCGACAATCATCGTCCTGACCGTTTTACGCACCCCTTTTTCCAGGGCTTTGTCTACAATTTCTTTCGTAGCCCGTTCAATCAGTCCGATCGTTTCCTTTCCGCGAAGCCGCACAGCATCGGTAAGATAGGCTTCCGTACCTTTATTCCTGAAATATGCGATCCATTCCCGATTGCGGTTCGGATCAGACAGATCTGATTTGTTCAGGAGTAAAAGACGCCGTGTATTTGAAATCATTCTGTCCAGATCGGGGTTTCTGCTTGAATAAGGGATACGTGCGTCACAGATTTCTATGATCAGGTCGATCCTTTTGATCTGATCCTGCAGCAATCGTTTTGTTTTTGCCATATGACCCGGATACCAGTTAATCATGGAATGACTATCGCTCATATTGCTTCCTTCAAATTTATTTCTTCATTATATTATGTAAAAAGAGAAAAACAGTCAAGGCGAACAAAAGTGCCTTTTCATTACTGTATTAGCAAAAAACAACGGCCGTTTAATCGGCCGTTATCTGTCCTGAATACAATATTTCTATTTCATAATGCCTTTCCCCATAACTGTCAAGCCATTTACAGACTGTTTCATTAAATGCAAGGATGGCGTCGTCACGTATCTTTGCGGAATGTTCTTTATCGCTGATGAACTCTTCCCGGCATTTCTCCCGTTGTTCAGACAGTAAAGTTTCAATACTTTTCTCAATCGCTTTGGAGAAAAGATTATGCCTGTTGATCTCAATCGCTTCTATGCCGTCGTTCAAAACGTCCGCTTCCGGTAAAATAAAAACAATCCTGTCAGCTTCAGGTGTCATAATCACATTTTTGAGATCAATTCCGATACTGGCCGTATAACGGTATTTGATTGTTGTTGTACCGACAGTTCCGAAAATGATTACGTTGGTTTTGGATTCAATGACCCCTTCTTCTTTGACTGTAGTTACCTCAAGGCGTTGACTTGATTCAAGCTTTTGTTCAATGATCTTGCTTTGCGTCAATATTTCTCCCGTCACATTCGGTATGATCAGGCGATAGAGATCTTTGGCATATGGCAGAAGAATAATGACCAGAATGATTACGATTGCTTTTGTGAATACAGAAAACGCCCATTTTCCGGTTTTTTTCATCTTATCTTCCTCATGATACAGTCATCAGGGCCAGCAGGGGCATCAATGCATAGGTAATCAGAAAATAGATGACAGTCAGTAATCCGATAATCATCAGGATCATGGCTATCAGTGGAATACGGCGTCTTTTTTCACGACAGCGTTCGCCAGGTTTATTCTTCATGTTTTTCCCTGCTTTCCTTTTTGTCTGAACCGGATTACTTGACAGGAAGACTGTCGGCAAATCCCCTCAAAAGCTGATAAAGCGGAGCGAGTGTTTTAAAATCCTTCCGGACTTCCTTCAGGATTTTATCACTGTATGCCCACTGTCGGGGAGGCGAAAATCTGCTTACATAGATTTCCTTTCCTGTATACCAGGGTTTCAGTTTTTGCGGAATCTCAGGCGGTATATCCATTCTTTTAAAAAAGGAGCCGCCAAGGTACAGTTTTCTTCCGGGAAGATCCATATCATCAATCAACGCAAGCGTACCGTCAGGATTCGCACGCATTTTCTTTCTGAAAAGATCCATGAGTTCTCTGTTTTCTCCCCAGATACCCATACCCCAGCTCAGTCGGTCCGGGCCGAATTCAAAATAATAGAAAAGAGATTTATCCCTTGGCTCGGCCGCTTTTCGAAACAAAAACCAGTGATGATCACGATAAGGACTTTTATCTTTTGAAAACCTTGTATCCCGGTGAATGCGTGAAAGACACCTGTGCGGCCTGATTTCCATTAACGGATCGATTTTGATCATATCCGGTGCGAGATCATCAATCATCTCGTAAAAAGGTGTCTGGACTGTTTCGATATAACGATCATGGTTATCGTGAAAAAAAGCCGTGTTGTTATGGAATTTGAGATCCATCAGAAACTGTACGGTCTCATCAGTAAATCCTTTGAACACATTGTCCTCCGATAAAAAATCAGTATTATTCAGACTTCGGTCTGTTTATTATCTCAACCGGCCGTGAGCCGCACATACGGACACTGAGTTCATCAGGCTGGCAAAGTCCGGCATACAAAGTATATCCGGCTGCTTTTACTTCTTCGCCCGTATCTGAAATAACCGTATCTGTCAGCGGATCAAGAAAAACTGAAAGCGTTTTCCTTTCTCCGGGTTTTAATGTTATCTTTCCGAAGCCGCACAGTCTGGGATGCAAAGGTGCATATGGACTGTCACACTTGACATAGACCTGTACAAGCGCCTCTCCGGTCATCGGACCATGATTGACTACTTCTGCCCGGACCGTATTCCCTTCCTGTTCAGCTGTACACACAGAATAACTGCTGTAGCTGAGTCCGTATCCGAACGGATAAAGCGGTTCGCCCGAAAAATACCGGTAAGTTCTGTTTTCCATTCCGTAGTCTTCAAAAGGCGGAAGATCGCTGATATCCCGGTAGAATGTCAGCGGCAGATGCCCGCTGAAGTTCTTTTCTCCGAACAGCAGCTCCGCCAGTGCTGTGCCTCCTGCCTGCCCCGGATACCAGGCAAAAACCTTTGCGTCACCTCCGGATACATTCAGGCTGGAACCGGCGGCAATGACAGTAATCAGCTTTTTCGCGCTTTTTTCAAGAACAGTCAGAAGTCTGCGCTGTGATTCCGGAATCAGCAGATCCTTCTTGTCTCCGCTGAAATATTCGTTTCCTGTATCGCCTTCTTCACCTTCCAGACCGGCGTCCAGTCCTACGCAGGCGATAGTCACATCAGCATTTTCCGCATACATGGCTGCTTCGGCAAGCCGGTCGTTTTCCTGTGCCAGCGCGGATGTTCTGTCCTTGAAAAGATGACAGCCAAGGCTGTAAAAAACCCTGATTCCTTTTGTTTCACAATACTTTCTCAGGCCTTGCAGAAAAGTAACATACCGGCTGCTTGTACCGTTATAGTTCCCTTCAAGCGCCTGAATGCTGTCAGCATTGGGCCCGACAACTGCAACCGAATGAATCCGGCACGGATCAAGCGGCAGCACACCGTTGTTTTCGAGCAGAACCATACTCTTTTCAGCAGCTTCAAGCGCAAGTGCTGCATGTTTATCCGTGTCGTTTTCGGTAACAGGGATCTGATCATACTCACAGTCACCCGCGAACAGGCCGAGCATAAACCTGGTTGTAAAAAGACGCTCGCATGCAGTTGTAATATCATCTTCTGTAATAAGACCTTCGTGAAGGGCTTCAAGAATATGAAGATAAGTGTTTCCGCAGTTCAGGTCGCATCCGTTTTTGATTGCCATAGCCGCGCTTTCGGTCGCAGTGGCAGTTACCTTATGATTTACATGAAAATCCCGGATCGCCCAGCAATCGCTGACCACATGACCCTGAAAACCCCATTTTTCACGAAGAATCGACGTTAAAAGAGTTTTACTGCCGCAAGCCGGTTCGCCGTTTACACGATTGTAAGCACCCATGACAGATTCAACAGAACCTTCCTGTACTGTAACCTTGAAAGCAGGAAGATACGTTTCGTTCAGATCTTTCTGATTCACTTCGGCGTTGAATTCATGCCGTATTGCTTCAGGGCCGGAATGAACTGCAAAATGTTTACTGCAGGCAGCAGTCTTCAGATATTTTCCTTTGCCCTGCAGCCCACGGATAAAACGAACGCCCAGCCGCCCGGTAAGATACGGATCCTCCCCGTATGTTTCATGCCCTCTGCCCCATCTGGGATCACGGAAAATGTTGATGTTAGGGCTCCAGACGGTCAGTCCTTTATAGATATCCCGATCGCCGTGACTGCTTTGTCCGTTATATTTTGCTCTGGCTTCATCGGATATTACTTCGCCGATTTTTTCCTGAAGAAGTTCGTCAAACATTGCCGCAAGGCCGATTGCCTGGGGGAATACCGTCGCCGTACCTGCACGGGCAACGCCGTGAAGTGCTTCATTCCACCAGTTGTAAGCCGGGATGCCGAGTCTGTCGATAGCAGGAGCATTGTATGTGAGCTGGGACGCTTTTTCCTCCAGCGTCATTTTTCCAACCAGTTCTCTGGCTTTTGTTTTTGCTTCGGTTCTGTCTCTCATGGCATGTTTTCCTCCGCATGATCTGTCATTCCATTATACCATATTCAACGAACCGGCATATGATTCCTTTGTCGCAGTATTCCTGAAAACATAAAAAAGACCGCTGCCACAGGCAGCAGTCTTTTTGTGCACAAATCACACACGTTTGACTTCCTTGATCTTGGCCGCTTTGCCCTGGCGTTCGCGCAGGTAGTAAAGCTTTGCACGGCGTACCTTACCGCGGCGGATAATGTCAACATGATCCACGCGGGGGGAATTGATCGGGAAAGTACGTTCTACGCCAATACCATAGGACATACGGCGAACAGTAAATGTTTCACGGATGCCGCCGTTGCGTTTGGCGATCACGGTGCCTTCGAAAGCCTGCAGACGTTCACGGTTGCCTTCAACAACCTTCACC
>JAEEGL014023143.1_pt1 | contig 20453 bp, 15 predicted proteins | sample 9134231 | NCBI WGS metagenome assembly JAEEGL01 (sample SAMN16246548, study PRJNA631951) | gut metagenome | biome: gut microbiome; feature: rumen; material: fiber-attached | host: Bos | place: Iran: Karaj | collected 2018-10 | reverse complement strand
TTGAGCATCACGCGCTGGAGGTCGGAGCCAGCGTCGGGCTCGGTGAGGTCCATACTCATGGTCTCGCCGGCGCAGATACGCGGGATGTATTTCTGGCGCTGCTCCTCGCTGCCGAACTCATAGAGGGTGTCGATGCAGCTCTGGAGGCTCCAGATGTTCTGGAAACCGGCATCGGCGGCGGCGACGAGCTCGCTGGCCATCGAGAAGATGACGTTGGGCAGGTTGAGTCCGCCGTAGCGGCGCGGCATGCTCACGCCGTAGAGGCCCGCGAGGCGGGTCTGCTGGAGGTTCTCGACGGTCTTGGAGGCATACACCATGCGGTTGTTCTCCAGGTGCGGACCTTCGAGGTCGACGCTCTCGGAGTTGACGGCAAGGGTGTTGGCAGCTACGTCGCCAGTGATTTCGAGCACGCGGCGGTAGTTCTCCATCGCGTCGTCGAAGTCCACGGGGGCGTAGTCGATACCCTTCTGGGCATCCTCGTAATTCTTTTCTCTCAAATCAACCACCTTTTTCATCTCGGGATGAGAGAGGTGGAATGCTATTTCAGGATGATCGCTATAATAGTTTGCCATAATCTTAATTTTGTTTTAAATCGGATAACGCGATATTTTAGTTAATATTGTATAACGGCCTGATATTTTTTTTCCTTTGAGGGGAAACAGCAGGCTTAATTGATTTATTTTTGGTGGTTTCAAAAATTATTTGTAACTTTGCAGCGTCAACCGGCCGAGTCTTTGACGGGTCTGTGGGTGGGCGAAACGCCCTGCCTATATTGATTGAGAGAAAACGGACGGGCGACGAAAGACATAATGAAAAGACGCTGAAACAGCGTTTTATCTGCGGTGCACGAATCTCGCAAATTCAAACCTGCTGCACGGTAAAACAATGGCCAGCGCCTGTTGGTGTGTAATATACAAATCTATGTATATTGTCACAGCGTGGGCTCGGCATTGTTTATCTTCAGTAGGTGGGCATGCGAGAGCCCCGTGCACGAGATAAACGATGAGTTTGATACCCGCGCTTTTCTTTTTGTCCTCAAAAACAGATAAAAAATAGAGGATATGCAAAAAGTGACAATCAATGTGGCGGCGCTGTGCGACAAAGGCGGTCGCCGAGCCAACCAGGACAACATCTGCTTGAGTTGCCTGGAGACCATGCATCAGGTTGATGCTAACGAGCATGCTGAACTGATAGGCGAAAGCATTGCCTTGCCTCCAGAGGGTACCCTGCTTGTGGTGGCCGATGGTATGGGAGGCATGAACGTCGGCGAGGTAGCTTCGCAAATAGTGGTGGACACGCTTTTCCATGAGATGTCGGCAATGGCTGACAATCTGATGGATGACCCCGAACAAGCCTCCGCCGTGGCCCGTCGTGCGGTGATGGATGCCGACGACGCCATCAAACAGTATGTGGCCGAGCATCCAGAGGCTTCGGGAACGGGTAGCACCGTGATTCTGTTGTGGCTTCTTGGCGACAAGGCCGTGGTGGCATGGTGTGGTGACAGCCGCTGCTACCGCTACAATCCGCGTCGCGGACTGGAACAGCTAAGTCACGACCACTCCTATGTGCAACAGTTAGTCGACGAGGGCAAGCTGCCACCTGAATTTGCCTTTGGCCACGACCAAAGCAACATTATCACCCGCTGCCTGAGTGACGGCAATGAGGTTGCTGAACCCGATGTAAAAGTCATTGATGTCTATAGCGACGACATGTTTCTCCTTTGCAGCGACGGCCTCTGCGGACTGCTGCCCGACGACGTTACAGAGCAACTGCTCAAAGATGCCGAGGGCGATGCGGCCAAAGCCCTTGCCAACTGTTGGCGGCGTGGTACCGATGAAAGATGGGATGACAATGTCTCCATCATCATCGCCACCGTCGATGGAGTCGACACTGTTGCTCCCGAGCGCAAAGTCAAGCCACTCCCCCAACGTCCCTCTTACTCCGCTATCACTGTCGAGCCAGAGCCATACACACCACAGCCCACATCAGAAATTCCTTTTGAAGAAAAAAAATCGTCCCGTCGTTGGTTACTGCCAGTGGCAATCATTATGGTAGTGTCCATGGCCGTTCTTTGGTTCTTTTTCCCAAAACAGGAAGCCCCCGCAAACTCAACATCTCATCCAGTTCCAACAGAGAAGACTTCTCCTGCCCGTTCTCATTCTGTTGCTCCCACGAAGCGAGTTGCTGAGTCCGAAGAAACGCGGCCAGATATATTCCCTGGAGAACCTAAAAACAACACCGAAGAAGACGCAACCTCCAATAACAGACTTATACAAGCAACCTCAATAACCACTAACCTATAGCCAACAACCCTTGATTACCTATGGATACCGAGATTAGAACAATACATACGTTCAAGGCAGGTGACCTGTTTGACAGGCATTACCGACTGCTGGAGCATGTGGGATCCGGCGGGTTCGCCGATGTATGGCGGGCCAAAGACGAACTTGTCGATACCATCGTGGCGCTGAAGATTTACACGCGCCTCGACAAGGAGGGTATCAGCGAGCTGGCCAAGGAGTACAAGGAGATGCGTGGCATCAAGCACCCCAACCTGCTCACCGGAAACCATTTCGATGCCAGCGGAAACATCCCGTACCTTGAGATGGACTATTGCGATGGCGGCAGTCTCTACAGCAAGATTGGAAAGATGAGCAATGACGAGCTGCATCATGTGCTGTGCGACATTGCCGGCGGCTTGGCCTGCCTGCACCGCGAGGGCATTGTGCATCAGGACATCAAGCCAGAGAATATCTTGTACGATACTGGCAAAGATCGCTATTTGCTCTCCGACTTCGGTATCAGCAGCAAAAGCAAAACCCGGCTGAGCAAAAGTGTCACTATGGCCAACATGACCCTCTCGATGACCGAGGCCTACGCCCCGCCGGAGAAGTTCAGCGGCAACCTCGCTGACATTGAGCCCAACACCAAGGGCGACATCTTCTCCCTCGGCATGACAATGTTTGAGCTGGCCGTCGGCCAACTGCCTTTCACACCACCCATGGCCACGGGCCGCGAGATGCTTTTCAGTGAAAAAAGAGGAGTTCCTCTTCAACTGGACTATAGCCAAATCAAAGACTCACAGTTGCGGAAAATTGTGGAGGGCTGTACAAAGTATGCCCCCAAAGATAGACCCGCCTCAGATGAGATATTGGCGATGATAGGAGCCAAAGTCACAGAACCTGGTCAGAAGAAGAAAACTAATGGCGGCAGACCACGAACTGTTGAAATAAACATGAAAGGCGGTGGAAAGGATCATGATAATCTGGAACTAGAACACCAAAAGTACGATATTGAATTCCAGCTAGGAGATCTGTTTAATGGGCAGTATCGACTACAAAGACAAATAGACGTCACTGGCTTCGCCGACATCTGGAAAGCAGTCGATGAGTTGTCCAATACTACCGTGGCTTTGAAAATATATCAGCATCATATTGAAAAGGAGGATGTCAATGTATGGGCTGCAAAATACAAAGAGCTGTGCAAAATAAAACACCCAAATCTTCATATTGGGAACCATTTTGGCCTTTGTAAAGATATCCCATACTTAGAAATGGATTACATCACCGATGGTAACATGGGTAAAAGTGTTGGGAAAACTGACAATGCAGAACTCAGACACATTTTACGCGACATCTGTCATGGGCTGTCTTTTTTACATAAGAATGGTATTGTGCATCAGGATGTCAAACCTGACAACATTCTCTACGACACTAAGAATGATCAATATATTCTCACCGACTTTGATGCCAGCGACAGAAATCATTCGAAGTCGAAGAAATTGGCTTATACGGCAGTATACGCACCACCCGAGAAGTTCAGTGGCAACCTCACTGATATCGGACCCGACATCAAAGGAGACATCTTTTCTCTTGGTGTAACGCTTTACGAACTATCCACAGGGAAACTGCCCGTTGTCTATCCCAAGACCATCGGTCTAGAACTCCACAAAAGCCACGGGCGCCGATCATTCTACCTCGATAATATCGCCGACCCACAGTTGCGACAAATCGTGCAGCGTTGCATGAGCTACCGCAAAGAAGACCGCCCAACGGCAGAAGATGTGTTGGCCATGCTCGACGGCAAGGCAGCAGAACCCAAATCGCGGCCAACGCAACCCAAGAGTCCGGACTACGAAAAGCCACCAACTGAGAAAATCAAAGTTAACCCTGGTGGGCAGCCAGGACAGAATCCGCCTCACCCACCCAAACCACCAACCCAACCCATCAATAAAAACAAACTTGGGAACAAAATCAAGAACTCAGGATTTGAATCAAAAAAGAAAAAAAGTATTCCAAGGCGCATTTATGAGTGGTTTGTTGTTGCATGGGCCACTGATAAAAAGCAGTTTTTCAAACGTGTTTTTTCGGGCCTTGGTGTTGCTCTATGGTTAGGATTTGTTGTCTTGGGGATAGTACGTATAACACAATTCGTTTTTGATTTATTTGCAACAGAATCTCCTAAAACCGAATCTCCTAAATCTGAATATACTAAAATTAATAATCGGCAGACAGGGGATTTGATTATCAGGAGTTTTCCTTTTGATATTCAGGTGAGTATCAATGGAGTATCAAAAGGAGAAACCCCATTGTTTTTGCGGGATATTGCCCCAGGTATCTATACCATTACCGGCAAATATGAAAAAAAAACATACAGACATACTGTACGTGTCTCTGCTGGCAAGTCGGAAACTTATATCTTCAATTTGAATAATGAAAATGCAACTAAAAAGACAAAGGTGATGAAAGAAGTGGATCCTTCTCAACTCACATTCGAGCAACGGTTGTCTATTGATACACTATAAAATAACGAAAAAGAGTCAAGGATTTCTTATGAATAACACAAACAACAAAATACCCACCAACCCATACAACGACCAATACTCGTCGTTGATACGGCCTATCCAAATATTTCTGCCGTGTCACGACAAGAATTTGGATGAGAAAACGGAGGAGTTTGTAGGCAGGGAGCGATTGATGGAGCGGCTCTTCAACTGGCTATCCAATTCCAACAAGACATGTGTATCCTATCTTGTGACAGGTTTTCGGGGAATGGGGAAAACGAGTCTGGTGGAGCGTGTGACAAACAGGATGACCCGTGAAGTAAACCTAAAGAAGGAGCCGTGGTTGTTGTTGCTCATCTTGATTCCAGTAATCGTTTTTGGAGTTGCATTCGCATGGGGGAAGGAATTCAAATACTGGTGGATGGTCTTTTCTGTTTTGCCTGTATGGATGGCGGTTGTCATTACCCTCTATTATTTCGACAAGGAACGGTTCCTTTTGAGAAAAAGAAGGGCAAGACACAAATACCCGAACCATTCGAGATTCCACGACATCAATGTGGACAAGATGGCGCGGGGCAAGAATGACAACTATGACACCAAGAGCTATAAAAACATCAGGATTTCCATAAATCTTGGTCATGAAGTGCTTCGAGAAAGAGATGTGCTTAGCCTTATTGCAACCTCTGTACGGGATAAATATAAGGTATTTGTCAATAGCACAATGCCTCATCTTATATCAAAGTCTTTAAAAATGCTACTGCTTGCAGCATTGACATACGGAGCGCTGGAATTGGTTCGGGATGTTAATGATAAAGAATGCGCCACATTTCAACAGGCATCCTGTGGAACTGAGCAGATTATTTTATCTGGGAATACAGCCAATTCAACCAATCAGCAAATCGCCATTCAAGGAGAAAAGAATGGCTTTTGGTTGTCAAATATTCTGAACAAAACGACTCGTATTGTGATTGCCGTAGGCAAACATCCAGTTGGCGGTTGCTTGCTATTCATTCTTGTTGCAGCAATTTTAGGTTGGTTGCTCGAAAAAATTTATCGCTTGATTCCTTATTTTTCCACTCCATCACTCGCATTGCGGAGATTGGACTCCTTGGTAGAACGAACCGTTGCCATTACAGGAGAGGAAACCGGCATCTCCCCCTCTGTCAACAATAGCACACTTACATTCACGTTATTCAATCGCAGAAAACAAAAGGCAAAGCCCATAGCTGACATCCGCGAGATTGAGACGGAACTGGCGGACATTATCAACCAGATTAATTCCGACAAATGTGTCAGAGGCTATCAGGCCAACTTTATCGTGGTGTTCGATGAGATGGACAAGATTGACCCGGAAATCAAAGAGCAATCCCCCAATGGGGATATTCCAGAATACACCGATTCTGTCAAAGGATTCCCGGAAGGAATAGAGTCGCGTGTGCGCAGACGCAATGTGCTAAGGCTGTTGGCCAACATCAAGCTCTTTGTCTCCACCGCTCGCGCCAAGTTTGTATTCATTTCCGGCAGGGAACTCTACGATGCTTATTTGGCTGACCTTAGCGACAGAGACTTTGCTATCAGCAGCATCTTCTCAGGTGTCCTCAATGTGGACAGTTTCTTGACACCGGAGGGCGGCCAGACGGATGTGCGCTCCATGTCAGAATGGTATATTGCAAATCAGCTGATTCCGTATGGTTGGCTGGAAAAATGGGAGAAAAAGAATGCAAAGGAATGTGGAACCTTGAAAAGCGAAATGCCTTCGCTGCGGTGGTATTATCAATACTTGATTGAGGAAATAGATGAAAGAGAGGGATTAAGCGAGGACGAGAAGACCTCTTTGCGACGTGATGCCAACTATGTTGTCGGATTTCTCCACACCTTTGCCGCCTATTTAACACACATCAGTAACGGCTCACCCAAAAAGATATATTTGTATTTTGAGAAAAATATCAGAAAGGCTGTTGACTGCATTCCATTAAATGATTGGGGCGATGTATGTACCGTGGGGAAGGACTGCACCTCGGCAGACAAAGAACAACGTGTGCTTTATTTCAACAGCATCCAACAGAAGACAATCAACTTCGTCTATTATTTGGCCGACCCCATTATGGGTACCATCACTAACGACCTGAGTGATTTCGGTGACAGATTCCTCGTGTCGCTGTCTTTTATCATTGATCATATCTACAAACATCATAACCGAAGTTTTTCATGGCGTAATTTAGAACAGATTCCCGACTTGCTGAAGACAAGCAAAGCCCCTGAGCTACGCGATTCAATGATGTCGATTATGGAGTACCTCACACAAGTTCACATTTCACCGATTCTGATTGGCCTCAACGAATACAAATTCCGCAAAAGCATCAATGAAGAAATCTCGGTGATGTCAAAATTGAGTGACGAGGCTTCGGCACTCTTCAATTTCACACTTGACGAATCGCTCCCCGTTATTCAGCACAACAAGGATTTACTGAACCACTACATTGAACTAGACAAATCCACAATACAAAAAGATAGTGGCAAACGGCAGTATCTTCCCATCATAGCACGAATACACTCCAACCTGGGAGACCTGCATTATTGGGACGAAGACTATTATGCCGCATCACTTGAGTACCGGGCAGCTATAGATGCTTTCCCAAAAGACGAAATGGCACCAGGATTCTTGACACGAGTACGTTGCATGTTGAAATTGGGTTTGACTTATGAGTCGCGTCATTTATATCCCAATGCCTATCAGCTCTACTGTCAATTGATGGAGTTCCTGATACAGAAACGATGGATAAAAGAGGATGATTATAGCCTGACAACAAAAGAGACATATGTCAACGACTGGCGAAGAAAACGACAAATAATGATAGGTGACGGGGATATTCACAGGTATGACACTGTATTTTCACATCAAATAAAACATGGTATCGCAGACTTCGATGACAATGTCAGTAATGGATACAGTGTCTATGTCGATGGGGTAATCGCCTCTTTTGCCAGAGACCTGACACCAGAGAAGTCCTCAACAATCAGTGCCCTCACCATGTTTGAAGAAGTCAGGTATCTATACCAAGCCATATTGGCGAAACTGAACATTTTGGAGAAGATGGGCATGAGTGGCATTACACAGACCAACATTGCTGTTGCGGAAGGAGAATTCATAGCCATACATAAAAGTGTGAACATACGAGAGAAGTTCGTCATCTCCGCGGATTTTTTCCGCAAACTGGCCGAAATTCTTTACTATAAAAATAGCCTTTCCATCATTGCCCAGAATCAAGACTCTTTTTATGCATCAGTTTACTACGACGACTATGATTTGTTGGCCAATCTCGACGATTACTGCTTGTATTGTGCCGATAAATTTCATAAGGGCAAGCCTCAAATATTGGGAATAAAGCACGATGTGAGAATGTTCTTTTACAATTTGGACAATGCGGCATCCACGAACCCAAAACATCCGAGATTCACTTACAACAAACAGGAAGAAAAGTGTACATACAAGGAACTGTTCGAGCAAATAAAAGAAGGTTCGGAAGCATATGTAAAAACATTGGGGGAAAACGACTTGCTTGAAGGGCGGAAATGGGAAGATGTATATGAAAGTGTTTCCGGCTATTTAGATTACAACATATATGAGGTATCTTCCAATGAACAGATGATGTTCTACTATAAAGGAGTGATGGGATGCGAACAGCATTGTAAGGCCTTGAGAGAGAATGGCCTTCGTCCTCCATGCTATGCTTGCAAGTATTATACTCGAAGCCTTCGGATATTGGCATTCAACATGTTTGCCGACAATACTGTCTTGGACGACAAACTGTCGAAATCATTTGGCATTCTGAAACGGTCATTCAAATCCGATCTGATATACACAGGTTCAAACCACCTTCTTACACTTGCCCAAACTCTGGAGGGCTTGGGTAATGTGCTGTATGCCTGCGCTTCGGGAGATGATTATGAGGGTGAAGATTTCCGTACTGGCAAGGGCATTTCTCCGGTATTGATAAGCTTTCTCACTAAACTTTGTAGCCAAATCACGGAGCAGGAAGAACGCGATGTCATTTGGGAATATGAACCAAGGCTGTCTAATCTCAGTCGTCTTGATAAAAGTATCCTCTTTTATTGGGATGCGTACCGTTTCTACCTGATGGGGGCGCAGTACAATGACGCTGTCGGTGTATTGAACAAACTGATGGCAATTTTCTCATATTATGTTCAGACGTTCTGCTATTCCAAATATGGCGATAAGTTAATGTGGAATGATGAAGCTGAAACAATAAGGCTGTTGATTGGGAGCCCCGACAGCGTTTCCGACTCGTTTATAGCGGAATTGTTCCGCTCAATTGTACGATATACAGGTTATAAGTACGACCATACCAATCTTACCGAAATTGCTGAACTGAAATGGATATATAGTAAGGAATTGCACGACGACATTGATCTCTCCAAACTGTCTTTGTATCCGTCCATCCGTTCGGCGTGGCTCCGCGCCATGGAAATACGAGCCAAGGGATTGCGTTACCTTAGCAAGAAGATGCCGTTGGAATATAAACATCACCACTATCTTAATTTCATACAGGCTGTCTATCCTCTCATCACACCCCAACGGCGCTACGAAACGACCTTCTACGAAGAGGTGTTGGCCTACTATACCAAGGTGAGATTCAACGAACATGCCTTAAACAACCTATTAGGAGGCAATTTCATGCTTAACAAAGAGCGTGACGACTATTCAGGAGTTTACCACATATCTTTTTTTGAAAAACTTGCTGCTTACCTTGCTTCTGGTGATAAAAAAGAGAGGATAGACAATATTCTTTTCAAGACAGGTAAAGATGTCGGCGAAAGAATCAACCTTGTAGAGTTTCTGATACACGACACGATTGTATGTATCACCAATATGGTGAAGGTGTTCACGCCTCACAATCACCTCACCTCTTATTCAAAGAGTTTCACGGGAATAATCTATAACTACTATTGGGAGTGGTCGCGTAAGTATGAGTTGTTGTATGGTTTGTACCAGTACCATGATTTCTTGATGCGAGGTGACACGGTGGGGAGAGAGGGTTCGGAGCGCATAATTGACAATATTGTCGGTGCAATACGTGTCGGCGACAGGGAGGAGAACAGGGACAACCTGCGCAACGCATTGAATGAATGCTACCGTTCGTTGTCCAAATGTCCTGTGGTAGATCAAAACAAGTACGGTGGACGCAGTGAACAGTTCTATGAGCGAGTCCGCCATGATATTGACGACATCACTATCAGTACTATTTACAGTAATTATTCTGCCGAGATGGCACTTGGCTACTATAAGAAAACCGAGGAGGCCAATACAGAGGGAGATGCATACAAGGAGATGATTGAATCGATGCATTTCCTCGACGACGACCTCAACAACGACACCTGCCAGTTCAATATTGCCTGTGACCGCTTCCTGCTCAACTGTGGTGTCATTGCCGAGCAACGCCGTCGGCTGGAGAAACTATACAAGGCATCCAATATCTACAATATGCAGAATGCATATATTGACAAACCTGGCAAAATCAACAGAGAACCCATCATAACAGAAGGCCAGTTCGACAGGTCACAATTTATTAATTCAGAATATTAATCTCTAAATCCATACAGGTATGTGCTCAAAACTAATAAAATGTTTAATGAGAAGATGTGGATGTTTATCCCAAAGAGTGTTCTTTCGCAGATTTCTTAATTTGCAAAAGAAATCCCTTGAAGAACAAGCAAGTTTTTCCAAAGGATGTTTCAAAAATCTTGAAAGCATTGCTTCGGAAATACGCAATGGTACTGCACAGCAAGCAGCTGCCATCAAAAATCAAACTACATTCATCCGCGACATGATTGAAAAACAAAAGAGAAGTGAGATGATTTCAGCTAAATATATCATGGAAGTGGGTGATTATGAAGAAATCAAACCTTCTTGTCATTCATTCTGGTTGCCTATTGTAGTGGTAATAATTTTAGCTATACTTTTATTGTTCTCACCTATAAAATGTACGGCTCAGTCAACATGCAATTGTTGTTGCAAAGAAATGCAAAGAAATGATACATCAATAATAGTACAATTTAGTATCAACTACGATAGCCTTTTTAAGATGATCTGTTTGGACACGACAACATTGAAAAGAGAGATTGAATTATCACCGAATCATATTGTTGTCAAATCTAAAGAAAACACAGAATGGTCGTTGATGATATACCGAATCGTTGTTGCAATAATAGTATTACTGGCATTAATGTTAATGTTGAAATACCTTGTGAAATACTGGACAAGAATAGCGGAATTAAACGATAAACAAAAAGAAAGACTTATTAAATTAGCTGAAGAACGGATGGAGTTTGAACGGCTAAGGGAAAGAACGAACATTAATATTGATGAGAAGAAAGCTCGTGCCGACATAGAAGAGAAAGCCCGAGATGCTGAAAGTATACGTAACATTGAGAAAATGAAGCAGGAATACCAAACCCATTTGGCAGACGTAGCACTTGAAATGGTGAAGTCGATGAACCAAACTAAAGAAAAAGACAACTCAACAATAGTGAATCAATTATTGCAAATCTTAAAAAAATAAGCCGATGAATGCACAAGACATTATCAACATTCTAAGACAATTAGGGAATCAAAGTATCCAAGATTTTATTACACCTTGGCAAAAGCAAATGATATGCCAAGCTCAAGAATTGACAGCTGGCGTAACATATAAACCATCACCGGACAAGTTATTGCAATATGCGAAAATCTTGTCGACCATAAAGGTGGATGGAGAGTTGGATAAAATAGAGTTTTTCTGTTTTCTTCCTGCAACTAAAAAGAAATGGAAAGTGTTTGTTGTTGATAAATTCAGCAGGATACTTGCCCAATTAGAAGATTATGATGGTGAAATAAAAGAAGCTGTCAATCAACAGGGCCAAACTCAACCACAACAGTATTACCCCCTCAACAGAACTTTCCTTTTGAGATACAAATAAGGTTATCAATTTTATGGACACCGATACAAGACAGATACACAATTTCCAGGCAGGAGACCTGTTTGACAGGCATTACCGGCTGCTGGAGCATGTAGGCTCTGGCGGATTTGCCGACGTGTGGAAGGCCAAGGACGAGCTGGTGGACACCATCGTAGCACTGAAGATTTACACGCGCCTCGACAAGGAGGGCATCAGTGAGTTGGCCAAGGAGTACAAGGAGATGCGTGGCATCAAACACCCCAACTTGCTCACCGGCAACCACTTCGATGCCAGCGGAAACATCCCGTACCTTGAGATGGACTATTGCGATGGCGGCAGCCTCTATGGCAGGATGGGCAAGATGAGCAACGACGAGCTGCATCATGTGCTGCGCGACATTGCCGGCGGACTGGCCTACCTGCACCGCGAGGGCATTGTGCATCAGGACATCAAGCCAGAGAATATCCTGTATGACACCAAAAAGGACCGCTATCTGCTCTCCGACTTTGGCATCAGTGGTAAAAGCCGTACACGACTCAGCCATAGTGTCAACAAGGCCAATATGACTCTCTCGATGACAGAGGCTTATGCTCCGCCCGAGAAGTTCAGCGGCAACCTGGCCGACCTTGAACCCGACACCAAGGGCGATATCTTCTCCCTCGGCATGACTCTCTTTGAGCTGTCCGTCGGTCAACTACCCTTCATGCCGCCAATGGCCACAGGCCGTGAGATGCTCTATGGCCAAGGTCGTTTACAGCTTGACTATGGCCAAATCAAAGACCCGCAGTTGCGCAAAATTGTGGAAGGATGCACCATGTACGGTAAAGCGGAACGATTGACGGCCGAACAGGTGCTGGCAATGCTTCCAGATTCTGAAAAAAACAAGAAAACTGGTAGCAGCAGACCTCCAACTGAAAAAATCAAAGTGGGCAGTGGTGGTCAACCAGGAACGAAAACAGGTCGGTCTGGAACATCTGGAACAAACCCGCCGTCACAGTTGCCCCTCAAATGGATATATATCGTTGGGTCTATTATTGGCGTTGCACTTCTTTTGGCAATTATTCTACAATTCTGTTTTAGGTCCCCGTTAGATTCAATATCAGTGCCCACACAGACCATTTTGAACATATCCAGCAACCCTTCTAAAGCGTCTGTTTTTATTAATGGCGTATACAAAGGTATTACTCCGTTGTCTTTAAAAGATCAGCAGCCAGGGCCACGCATTATCTCCATGAGCGCTGATGGCTACGAGTGGTTAGAGCAGACTATAGAAATAAAATCTGGTGTGCCAAACACATGTCACGCTAATTTGAAAAAGAAATAGATACGGTTTTCATATATTGAAACAACGTCCGTATACCACATTAAACCATTTTCTAATGAGCAACACAAACAACATTATATCCATCAACCCATACAACGACAAATATTCGTCGTTGATACGGTATATACAAATATTCTTGCCGTGTCATGACAAGAGTTTGGATGAGAAGACGGAGGAGTTTGTCGGTAGAGAGCGATTGATGGAGAAACTTTACAACTGGCTATCCAATCCCAACAAAACATGTTGATTACCCAATCACCCTCTCCTCCATCTAGTTTACCGATAATGTAGCAAAAAAACATGAACGCAAGGCTGACTCTCAACACCCGCGACGAACTCCTGGTAATTGACTTGGAGAGGGTGGCATATATGCAGGCTGACGGCAACTATACGCAGATTCACTATATGGCTGGCGAGCGGCTTACAGTGTCGCTGGGGCTGGCCAAGATGGAAGCTCTGCTGGCAGGGGTTTTCCCTGCCGGACAGCGCAGCCCCTTCTACCGCTTGGGTCGCAGCCTGATAGTGAACCAACGCTACCTGCAGAATATCTCGCTGCCTCATCAGAAACTGGTGCTCTCCGACGGCGAAGGGCACCGCCATGAACTGACAGTACACAAGGCGGTGCTGAAAGAATATAAGGAAATGTTTGTAGGGAAAAAATCTAACATACCCCTCCGCCCTACGGGCACCTCCCCTAACTAAGGGGAGGAGTTATTAAGGGAAAGGAATCCTCTCCAAACCTAGTAAAGAAAAAGCTATAAAATCTATGATAAAAGAATACATTATCGGACGCGAAGGCAACCAAAATTTCAAGATAGACGACGAGAAGTTCAGTGCCGTCAGTCGTCGTCATGCACGGCTGACCGTCAACGAAGCCACTGGCGAGTGGCGACTGCGCGACGAAGGATCGACAAACGGTACCTATATTGTCGACGACAAAGGCCAACTGATCCCCGTGACAGAGGAGGTCGGCATCTCCCCCACCACCCGAATAAGCCTGGGTGGTTCACGATACAATGCACTGACCATCGCCGCCCATGTCGTAGTGGACGGAGGTAAGAACTTCAGCGTAGACTTCGACGAGCTGGAACGCCGACTGTCCGACCTGAAGCAGCGCATGGCTAAAAAGAAGAACATCCTGAAATGGAGGAGAATCATCTTGGCATTGATTCCCATTGTTTTCCTAGTTATTCCCGGCTTCGAGATGACGGCAAGGATAGTGGGTGTGACCATAGCATCGTTACTCAACGCTGTTTTGGCCAGCTTCGACGACTCCTCAACATTCACCGAGGAGCGCCAGCGTACCATCGTCTGTCCCAAATGTCACCGTGCCCTAACAGACAAGGACGTGGAAAGGCATTGCTGCCCGTGCGGAGCGCATTAAAGAATGTGTTAATGTGGGAATGAGTTAATGTGTTTATATAACAATGAATAAATAACATAAACAATGAAAAAAACTTTTTTATTTTTGATGGCGCTGCTGATGATGGCGGGCAGCGCGATGGCCGGGCGCACATATGTGCTGGTGGTCGGAGTGTCGAATTATCAGAATGACGCGGCAGACTTGCCGACAACCACAAGCGGAGTCAAGCGTATTGCCGAGGTGATGCAACAGCACTCGAAGGATGTGTCGCTTATCACAAGCCGTTACGCTACGCGCGAGAAACTATTATCCAAACTATTGGAGATTGCCAAGGCGGCTAGTACTGACGACCGCATCATGTTCTATTTTTGTGGGCACGGTGACGTTGGTGGCATCCTGGCCTACGACATGGCACTCGTTCACTATGCCGAAATCATTGACATCCTGGCGACATCGAAAGCCGGAGTGAAGATGGTGTTCATCGATGCCTGCCGGGCGGGCAGCGCCACCTCGGTGGGCAATAATGAGATATGGCGTGAGAAACTGGCCGACAGCGATATTATTTTCATGTTGGCCAGCCGTTCAGAAGAATTCTCGACTGGCGACATGCTCCTCAATGCTGGTTGGTTTACACATGCCTTCCTGAAAGGAATAGAAGGTCGTTGCGATGCCGATAGCAATAAGAGTATTACCGTGAGGGAATTGTTCACCTACATCTACAACGACGTGGTCAGCCGTTCTGAAAAAAAGCAACATCCACAGCTGATAGCCACAAAAAAACACCAAAACGATGTGGTAGTGACTTGGTAGTTCACACGACAAGCAGCAGGGGCTCGTCAAGAAAGAGCCGGGGTTCGTCCATTAACCACTGGATAGCTTGGCCATGTGAGCAAAACGACGTACCTTTGCAGCGAAAAACAAACCCAAAAACATTACAATCATGAAAACCGTAGAAATCAACATGGGCAGCGAGTCCAAAGGCAAAAAGCCAACCGAGAGAATCAACATCAACACCGGAGCTGAACAATATCGTGAAATCACCGAGGACAAACAAAGAGAAAATCACGAGGAAGAGAATCCGAAGAAGAAGCATAATGGAACGGCTCGTACTGTGGCTGCCGGTGTAGCCGGTGCCACGATGGGTGGCGGTGTGGCCATGGCGGCCAATACAGGAACTGACACTGCCAAGGAATCTGAGGCTGAACCTGAGGCTGAACCGATCTCTGCACCCGAGTCCAAGTCCCAAACAGAGCAAGAACCCGAACAGGAATCTGAATTGGAACCCTCTCCCGAACCTGCACCTGAACCAGAGCCTATTGTTGCTCCCGAACCTGAGACTTCTCCCCATATCGAAGAAATCCTTGTAGACCCCGACGATATCGACGGCAACCATATCATGAACATAGAAGGCACCGGCACGGTGGAAATAGAAGGCACAGAAGTCAATGCCACCATCGTTACCGATGAGGCGGGAAACAGTTACTACCTTGTCGACGTTGATGGCGAGGTGAACGACCCCAACGCCACATATGACATCATCGTCGATGCCGAGACCGGCGAGATGACTGGAATGCCGACCAATCTGAGTGTTGGTGACGCACAGATGATGGCCGACAACGGCATTGCCTATACCGAGCCCGTGGCCGACGACAGTAACAACATTGCCCAGGCCGAGATGGAAATGGACATCTACGACCCGTCGCAGCCTGTCGAGGAAGAACCTGCCTTTGAATCTGAAGTCGGCACCGACAGTTTGGCAGACAACGGCTTCGACACTGCCGTCGATATACTTGACCCACTCGCCTAAATTGTACAATCATGGAGAACACTATCATCAGATTCATATGTCCGCATTGCGGTCAGCCGTTGGCCTTTAAACGGCCTGAAACAGGCTACGGAGTGAGCATCACGTGTCCGAAGTGCCAGAACAATATCAGTGTCAGGATTCGCGAAAAGGCCATCCGTCTGCCGGAGCCGCCCAGACCGATAAAGATACCGCAGCTGGTCATGACGGAAGGTCCACAGGCCAATAAGCAGACCTTCACATTGTGCAGAGAAAGCAATATCGTCGGACGCAAGGACGACGATGTGGTGCAGGACATCGCCATCAGTGGCGACATGACCATCAGCCGCCGCTCGGTGGAGATTTCGGTGAGCATGATGACTGGTGGAGGATTCTCATTCATGCTCAAGGTGCTCAATGCCAAGAATCCGGTGTATGTTAACAACACACCGTTGCACACTGGCAACAGCATCATTTTGCGTCCCGGAGACATTCTTATGCTGGGCTCAACAAAACTAATGCTTTCCGTCTAATCACAAACAACTCCAATGATGAAAAGGATAGTTACAACAATAATAATCACCTTGACTTGTTCGGCCGTTATTGCTCAGGCCGAAGACTCTGTCGTGGCGAAAACCGTACAATGCGCGCAAAAAGGCAATGATGTCTGCCAGACACTATTGGGCAAATGGATATTTGAAGGTAGTCACGGCTATCAGCAGGATTACGGCAAAGCCGTGGCATGGTGGATGCAGGCGGCCAAACAAAATAATGACGAGGCTACTGCCAATCTAGGATTCTGCTACCAGTTTGGCTGGGGTGTGGAGGCCGACAGTGCAACGGCGGCGCACTTGTTTGTGAAAGCTTTGAAGCTTGGCAACGACAATCTGGTGAAGATTCACGACTCACTGGCCAACAATGGCACGGTCTTCAGTGCCATGCTGCTCGCTCATTGCTACAAGATGGCCATTTGCGTGCGCCGTGATGCCGCAGCTGCTCAGAAATATTACGTGCTGGCAGCAAAACAAGGCAACAGGGAGGCTATGCGAGAGGCGGGAATATTGATGCGTACCGCCAAAGAGGATGCAGCCGCGCTGGACATGTTCAAACAAGCCATGGAGAGAAGCGACATTGTGGCGACTTACTACTACGGAAAGATGCTCTGCGAGGGACGTGGTACCACAAAAGACATGACAACAGGTGTAGGATACATTCAACAAGCCGCAGACAAGGGCTATGCGGCTGCGCAATATGAGCTAGCCGAGGCATACGCCAAGGGCTATGGTGTTGCAAAGGACGCATCGGCAGCTTTCGGTTGGTATCGCAAAGCCGCCCTCGGTGGCAACCGTGCTGCATGGTGGCAGTTGGCCGAATGCTACCGCGAAGGCCACGGCACCGCCATGGACTATGAGGAAGCTCTCGAATGCTATGCCAAAGCATGGAGTGAAGGATATCACAACAAGTTGACCGAGCTTCTGTCAGGAGGAAATTCCCAGTGGAAGAACACTCCATTCTTGCACTATTTGCGTGGCATGCGCCTGTTGAAAGTGGAGAACAATCCTGATGCTGCCATGAAAGAGTTCGGCAAGTTGTCCAAACAAATGAATGTGCGACAAACTATGGAATCACTCTGCTTATTACATCCCTCATACGTAAAAAAGAATGAAAAAAAAGCTGTGAAACAACTACAAAAACTGGCAGTGACAGGTGACCATCGCGCCACCTATGAACTGGCTCTATTGCAAATGCGAGGCGAAGGAATGGACAAAGATGTTGCTAAAGCAGAAAAGGCGTTGAGAGAACTGGCAAAACAAGGATATGCACCTGCTATCAACTACCTTGCAGATAGTTATTTTGAAGGTCGTAGTTTAAATCAGAATAAAACCCAAGCAATACTCCTCTATTTGCAAGCAGAACAAGTTTGTAGATTATCGTCCGTGGGAGCTTTACGGCTCTCCGATGCTTTCCGTGATGGAGACGGAATGAAAGTTAACACAGAACGTGCTAAAGAGTTGCGGAAATATAGAGCCTATGATATTAAATCGTTGCTTGAAAAAGTAAGTCTAAAGTAATTTCACCTCTCCAGCTTGTGCTTGTGCCCAGTCCGGCAGAAAACGATGGTCACGCCGACTTTCTGGAAACGTTTGGTGATGGCCTGGCGTTTGGTGTCGTTCTTAGGACAGGTGTTTGAGAAGACGGCGAAGGCCATCCGCCTGGCATCACCAAGGCGCGGTGGCAGCTTGCCGATGGTAATTTCCAATTGTTCCACTGCCTTTGCGGTCTCTCCTCCCTTTAACTCGACGAAATACTGGTCGGCATACTCCTCGCTTTCCAGTAGGTTGTCACATTTGCTTCCGTCGACGGCATTGAACACACATCCGTCCACCTGTATCGCGAGATACTTGTGGTGGGCGGGGTTCTCGAATGTGACTTTAGACTTGTTCTCGCTAAAGACAATGTGAGCCTCGTCGGTAGGAGTTATGCAGCGTGAGGGTATCTTTGTCATAGCGCAAGCAGTTCGGAGAAGTCGTTGGCAATAACGTCCGACACAGCATCAAGCTCTGTCTGGGAGATGAGCCGCAGGTCATAGTCCTTGATGTCTTTTACATGCCCTTTGTCAACGGCATAGACGCTGATGTCGTCGAACGATATGGCTGCATCCACCCCGACAACACGCTCCGCCCTTCCCGCATCCTGATTGTCCGCCGCCTGAATAAGGTTATTGAAGGAGGTGAGGATGTAGGGACTATGGGTGGCAACACTCAGGTTGTTGCCTTCTGTCGGGTTAATCTGTCGTGCCATCCATTTCACCAGTTCGTACTGCGTGGAGGGGAACAGGTTCTCCTCAGGCTCCTCCAGATAGATGGAGGCGAACTGCGTCAGCGAGAAGTTGTTGATGATTTCGCTGAATCCGGCTTCCTCTTGATGGGAAGAGAAGAAGCGCACACGCGGTTCGGGATAGGCTTTATTGCTGTTTTCTACGCGACCGACAAGGCCATTCCCTGTTGACAAAGTGAAACGTTCTTGATACAGGATGTCCTGTAATCGGTTCAGCTCCCGTTCCTGCGCCACACTGAGACGGCGTGGACGATGGAGCTCGTGATAGGTAAGGTGGCTAATCAGGCCACAGAGTGGAACTATCGACTGAAGACCGCTGGAGGCATTGGTGAAAGGTATTTCGGTGGCCTTGTTGATTTGTATGCTCTCCCTGCGTTGCTCCTGGTCATAATAATAGGAAAGGCCCAGATTCAGAATGTCAAGTTTATTATAGTCGCGGAATGTGGTGCGTGCATTCTCCCAGTCGGACATATAGCCTTGAATATTGTTTTCATTGCTGAAGGAAAGGTCAAACCAATTAGGAATGGCAGCCACAATGTTGCGCTCGGCAGGGATATATGCTATCTGTGGCCGACGGTATTGCCATCGGTTACGGGGTTTCCATTTAAAGGAGAAGTCCATCTTTTCGGGTGAACCGTAGAAGGAGAAGATCATAAACGGGGATTCGTACTTGATTTGAAACCCCTCCTTGATGAATCCGTTCAGTTTGTGATAGTCCACGAGGTGTTTCCAAAAAACGACCTCGTTCAAGTAGTCGTTGGGCTGCTGACTCAGTTCGATCCTTTTCTCCACCCAGTTGCAAAAAGAAGCGACCTTCAGAATGCAACTCTTTCCCGAACTTTGCGGGCCTATAAACAGATTGTACTTGGCCATGTTGACCGACGCGCTCTTTATAGGCCCGATGTTCTTGATGATTAGCTTGTTCATGATAGGTCAGCTTTGTTTCCCCTAAAATGGTTACTTGCTGTTCTGCTTGTAATACTTAATCATTTTCGGGACGACTTCCTCGACGGTACCGGTGATGACATAGTCGGCAATTTTGTTGATGGGTGCGTCGGGGTCGGAGTTGATGCTGATGATGATGCCTGAGTCCTGCATGCCGGCGATGTGCTGGATCTGGCCGCTGATGCCGCAGGCGATGTACACCTTGGGGTGCACGGTGACGCCCGTCTGGCCAATCTGGCGGTCGTTGTCAATCCAGCCTGCGTCGACAGCGGCGCGGCTGCCACCCACTTCGCCGTGGAGCACCTTGGCAAGCTCGAAGAGCATCTCGAAGCCCTCTTTGCTGCCCACGCCATAGCCGCCGGAGACGACGATGGGGGCACCCTTGAGGTTGTGCTTGGCGGCCTCCACATGGTGGTCGAGCACCTTCACCACGAAAGCCTCGGGGCTGACATATTTACTT
>JAEEGL016859814.1_pt1 | contig 20454 bp, 14 predicted proteins | sample 9134231 | NCBI WGS metagenome assembly JAEEGL01 (sample SAMN16246548, study PRJNA631951) | gut metagenome | biome: gut microbiome; feature: rumen; material: fiber-attached | host: Bos | place: Iran: Karaj | collected 2018-10 | reverse complement strand
TAGATTACGCTGCCGCCGCTCTCGATGACTATGTTTCCGACATCAGCCATCGAGTAATCGTTCGACGTGGTCATGTTCGACCAGTCAGAGTAATGTATCGCAAAATTGATCGTCACAGTCGCGCCCGCATCCAATGTTCCTGACGAAGGGAAAGATATGACGAGGCACGTGTCCGTATCGGTTCCCGAAGCGCTCTCGAAACTTCCGGTTATACCCTTGACCTCCGAGTACTCGCCGGCTGCCCCATTCATTCCCGAATAGTAGCAGTCAAACGTCATCGAAGCGCCCGAATCATTTGTCAGATAGTACTTGATCTTAAGATCCGAGAAACTTATCGCGGAACTGCTCAGGTTCTTTATCTCCATCGAACCCGAGATGCTGTTGCCTCCGTTGCTGTCGTATTTGACTGAAAGCGACAGGTCACCCGATTCTCCGCTGCCTCCCGTGGAAGATGACGAAGAAGATCCGCTGCCGGAAGAAGAACCCGAAGATGCAGACTCTCCGCTTATGACCACGCTCTGACCTGCATTGCCGCCTGCGGGAGGTTCCGTTCCGAATACGAGCGCGCCGTCTTCGTACAGTGCAATGTTGGTGTTAAGTGCTGCCGTTCCTGTCTGCATGCCTTCGTACGAAGGATCGTTTGAAGGATCCCAAGGACCGCCCGGGTATGTGAGCCTTACCTGCACTTCCGCCTTGTACTGCGACTGTCCGCCCGGGTAGAGCGTGCCGTCATTGAACAGTACCGACAGGTAGTAGATGCCGTTATCTTCATCCCAGACCTTGAGACCTTCCACCGTTCCGGACTGCATGTAATTTGCCGTTATCTCTATCTGTGAGGGATCTCCTCCGGCTTCGATGATCTCGCTGAGGTCCACGAAATACCTCATCTCCACATCCGTCGCAGCTCTTGCGGGCCACGCAGTCATGTTGCACACGACAGCCTTAATCTCCGTGAAATCATCCCCGGATGCGTTCACCGCAGCCTCGACTGTGTACTCGTACTCATCTATCGGTTCGACCGCACCGAAATCCTTCAGGGTCTGGCCGTGGTATTTCGAGTACATGTATGCGAGAAGTCCCGTGAATCCTGCGTTGTAATCGCAAGCCACCTCGTTGTTGGTGTAGTTGGAAACGTCGTCAGAGTATCCGTCGTTTGCGTCAGGGCCTCCGACGAGCGCGCCGTACAGGGTATGCTTGTGTGACGAAGGTTCGTTCATGTTGTCGCAGTACGAGCCCTGCGCGGTCCTGTGGTGCGGATGCTCAGGCGGGTTCTCGCCGAAACCTACCACGAACGACTTTCCCGTCGAACCCAGCGCGTAGTTGCACTGCGCTTCCGCAAACTCCACATAAGCATTTACCTTGGAAGCATCGCAGCAATCGTATCCGCTGTAGACCGAAGCTATGAATGCAGTCGTTGTCGCATATCTGAGCGAGCCCCACGAATCGAGCCATGCAAGTCCGCCCGGTGTGTACGTGATCTTGTCTCCGTCGGATGTTCCCGTCGTCCACCAGTCTAAGTGTTTCTCGACGGCATTTGTGTATGTGTCCTTGCCCGTTATGCTTGCGAGGAGCACCGCTGCACCGATGTGAACGTCATCCCAGCACATGGACCAGTTGTAGTCCTGCGAAGCCTGGGGATAGCACTCTTCTGCAATATCGAGGTATTCCTGTTCACCCGTAGCCAGGTACAGCCACGCGCCTGCCCATGCAAGTTCATCGTAGAAACCGCTCCATGATGTATAGAAACCATCCGCGGCAGTATATCCGGAATCACTTCTGTACTTGTTTGCAAAATCAAACAGGCTCTTGGCGTGCTCGAGACACAAGCTGCTGTACTCGGGATCCGTCTCCTCGAAAATGATGGACGCAGCCGCAAGTGCTGCCGCAGTCTCAGCCGTTACGCAGGAACCCGGGTTGTCAGCCGTGACCTTGTAGCTGGGCCTGTTCATCGTCATTACTTCGGCAGGACCCCACCAGGAGTGATCCGCGTTAGGATCTCCGACCTGATAGTAATATACTTCGTCTTCCGGGTGGCACTTGATGAAGTAGTCACATGCCCACTTGATATCACCTAAGATGTATTCGGTCTGGCCTGCTTCTTCGTATGCACCGCCGTACTCATACACCGACCACGCGAGCATGGCCGCAGAGTATGCCATTGGCAGATTGAACTTAACGTTATCGCCGGCATCGTACCATCCGCCGGTAAGATCGATGCCGTTATCGGCGCCGTCAGTAAGGCCGGAATCTCCGCGCCAATTGCATCTTACCTTCTCGGGAAGATCACCCGATCTCTGAAGTTCGTAGAACAATATGGATTTCTGGAGCGCCTCGCCGTAGTTGAAGTCTCCCGTTCCCTCTATTCCCTCATAGCCGTTTCCGGTCTCGGTCAGATTGCCCGTATCGAGTTTGGAAGAACCGTAAATCGCCTCCGTGTCAGGAGCGGTAGTGCCTTCCGTTGCTTCAGAAGAAGCCTGCGTAGTTTCTGCCTCACTTGCTGCCGAAGGAGCGGAAGCATCGGGTGCCTGTTCTTGAGTCTGGGCGGCGCATCCCGCCTGTAAGAGCATCGCGCAGATGAGAGCGGATGCCAAAAGTCTTTTCTTCATAAATACCTCTGCCGTTCGTTTTTGCTACGGACATTATATATCAATCAGGTTCCCCGTCGCTGGAAAGTCGCTGAAAATGCTATTTACAGCGACAAACCAGCGAAAGTAGCTGATTATTCGCCGGAATCGGCTTTCTCAGCGACTTTTCAGCGACTGATGACAATAAGACACATAAAAACTCTCAAAAGCAAGCAGCCGGCCCACCATTACAGTGAACCGGCTGTTTGTAATTTACAGTCCCTGGCTGTTTATTTGTTGTCTTCGCCCTTATCAGATACGGCATCTGCGATTGCCGCAGCGGTTACCGTATCAGTGACGTTGCCGTCTGCACCTTCAAGTCCGGAGACATTGATGTTGCGTGTCACTTTAGCGTCGTAACCGGAAGCCTTGACGATGTCGACCAGATCGACGCCCGTTGCGGCCTTGACTGTCTCAAACGTCTGAGCCATGACTGTCGGAACGTTTGCCGATATGCCGGACACACCGTTTCCGCCGTCTGTGCCGCCTGCGAAGACCGTGACCTTGTCGATGGAAGCCAGAGGCTCTGCGACAGCTTTTGCAACATCGGGGAGCACGGTTACGATCATCTCGAGGATTGCTGCCTGACCGTACTTCTTCATTGCCTCAGCCTTCTTCTCCATAGCTTCAGCCTCAGCGAGACCCTTTGCCTGGATACCTGCAGCCTCTGCATCGTACTTAGCCTTGATGCCTGCTGCTTCCTGCTCTGCCGCATAGCGCTGAGCTTCAGCCAAAGCCTTCTTTGCTTCCGCATCCTGGATTGCCTTGTACTTCTCAGTCTCGGCAATTACCCTCTCAGCTTCGCTCTGCTTCTGCTGATTGTAGAGAGCAGCGTCTGCAGCCTGCTGCTTCTCGGTGAGAGCAGCCTCTGCGGCCTTCTGCTTCTGTTGCTTGTCTTCGTCATCCTTACGGGTGAGCTCAGCGTCGAGTTCCTGCTGTCTGACCTCGACCTGCTTCTGTCTCAGGATAGCTTCCTGCTCGGTCTTAGCGATGCTTGCATCCGTAGCCTTTACGCCGATGACCTTCTGCTGTTCCTGCTTCTGGATCTCATAAGCAGCGTCTGCTTCAGCCTTCTTTGTATCAGCTTCTACCTGCAGGTTAGCCTGCTTGATTGCAAGTGCATTCTGGCGCTCTGCGATAATGATCTGCGAAGCGACGGAAGCCTCGTTTGCCTTCTGCTTTGCATCTGCCTCTGCGATCGCTACGTCTCTTTCAGCCTGAGCCTTAGCGATGGAAGCGTCCTTCTGAATCTGGGACATGTTGTCCTGACCAAGAGCAAGGATGAGACCTTTCTCGTCTTCGATCCTCTGGATGTTGCAGGAGATGATTTCGATACCGAGTGCATTCATGTCTGTCTGCGCCTTGGTCTGCATCTCGTCACCGAACTTCTTACGGTCGGTATTGAGTTCTCTCAGACCTACGGTACCGATGATCTCACGCATGTTACCCTGGAGAGAGTCTGTCAGTGCTGTTACGATCCTTTCCTCGTCCATGTTGAGGAAGTTCTTCATAGCGAGCTCGATGCCTTCCGGATCGGTCTTGACTCTAACCTTAGCGACTGCGTCGATGTCTACACCGATGAAGTCGTTTGTGGGAACATAGCCGCTCGTCTTGATGTCAATGCTGATCTGCTTTAAGAGCAGCGTGTCCTTTCTCTCGATAAACGGGATCTTAACTCCTGCCTGACCTATTAGGATCTTCTTCTTTCTCCTCGGTCCTGAGATGATGTAAGCTACATCCGGCGGTGCCTTTACGTATCCTGAAAGTATTATTACGATAACCAGTACTACTCCGAGGCCTATGCCGATCGGTAAAATGTAATCAAATGGCATTTTCTTGCCCCCCTTTCATTTTCTGTAATAAATGATATCTGAGGGGATGCTACGGATAAATAACGACAGATTTAAAAGCGGGCATGCTATTTTGCACCGCCCGCTTATATAGATATTTCTATTTTGTACCCTGTATTATCTGGTGTGTTCTTCGATGAGTTTTATCTCTTCTTCCGTCTTCTCGGCAGGGGCTTCTTCCGCTTGTGCCGGCTTGGGTTTGCGGAATCTGAGGAAGACCATTATGCCGCCGATGATAAGAAGGAGAATGCCTGCCGCGATCATCACCATGTCGTAGAAGACTCTGGTGATCGTAAGCTGTGCGGCTCTTTCCCAATAAGGAAGCTCGTAACCTGTCAGCTGACTCTGTGTCTCGCCCAGCGGGAATACCCAGTCCCAGACTCTTGTAAGCGTATATCTGTCAGTATTGCTGATGACGAATATCTTCGGGTCTGTCAGGGCATAGGTGGGAAGTGCTCCCTTGATGTCCGTGATGGCAACGCCTTTAACGAGCTCCGGCATCATGGCTTCATAGCACTGGATGGCAAGAACATCTGAAGAAGATGATGTTCCGGTGGAACCTGAAGCATCCGGCACCATGTCTCCGCCGTAAGCATCCGGGTTGGCACTGACATCAGAAGGAATGAGCAGCGTCAGTCTGTCGAAATAGATGTATGCTCTCGGCTTGTCTGCACCTGCAAGGTCATCAATGGTAGAATTCATTTCTTCAACAACGCCGATGACGGTGAATGTCTCTCCTCCGATCTCGACCTGGCGTCCCGCAACGTCATATGACTTGAAGAAATACCATGCCATAACGTCGTTGATGACGATCTGGTTCCTGTCTATCTGAACCTCCGGCAGGAATCCTCCGCAGAGGAATCTGAACGGATGGAATGCCTTGTAGTTGCCGCCCACGCCGATGATCTCGGCATCGGTGTTGGGGATTATCTTGTCCTGGGAAGAAGTGTTATCTTCCGATACGAGCATAACATTTGCGATTACCGACGAGGAATACGCGTCCTCCCAGCCTTTCGGGGAACCGTCCGTATCAAGGCCCTTTGCCTTGTCCGGAAGGTTCGGATTGGAAGCGTCCACCGTACCCTGGATGGCTGCTCTGATTACGGGGATGTCCGCTTTTCTCAGCGAGATATCCGAGCTTACATACAGGAGCGGCGTCATGTCATCAACAGGTCTTGCGCCTCTCGCGAAAACGCTCATCTGCCTGTACGACACATCTGCACCCTGTCCCCAGTAAGTAGCCATATACTGCTCCTGCCTGTCTGATGTCAGGATGGAGATCCTTATGAATCCTGCCGCGATGAGGATGACTGCTGCGAGTATTACCCAGAAGGGAGCAGCGAGAACGATGCTCTTTATCCTTTTTTTGTTAAGGGTTCCCGTCTCGCGGAAATATTCCTTTATGCTGTCTTTAAAAGCCATCTTGTCCCCCGTCAGGAATTCTTTTTCTTATCGGCTTCGAAGTCTTCGAGTCTCACGCGTTCTCCGTCTTCGAGCGGTTTCTCGCTTCGTACGACGATCATCGCATCCTTATCGAGCTTCTCGCCGGAGATAGCTGCATATGTTCCGTCATCATCTTCAACGGTTACGTCTACACGCTTAACTGTGTACTTGTCGCCGAGCGGGCTGGAAGAACCTACGATCTGATATACGAAAGTACCGGAGTTATCCTTGTTGACCGCGCTGGACGGAATGACGCACTCGTAATCCTTGTTGGATTTGTCAGCACGTACGGTAATGGACTCGCCCGGGAAAGCATACGGATCATCGATCGTGCACTTTACCTGCTTATAATCTCTCGGGCTGTCCGGATCGGGCTTGATGTTGATGATCGTGCATGAGTCAACATAACCTGAAGTAACATCCATCTTGTCTCCGATGCTGAGTTTTGAAGCAACTTCTGAAGGGAAGCTGAATGTGGCCGTGCACTCTCTGTCTGTCTCAGGGATGATATAACCGATCGTCTGGTTCTTCTCCATGACAGTACCCTCTTCTAGGACAAGGTTATATACATATCCTGAAGCGGTAGCCTTGATCTCAGTCTGTCCGATCTTCTCTTCGAGTTCGGCGATCTCGACTTCGAGTTCAGCGATCTCCTTGTCTCTGTCTTCAGCTTCGTCCTGAGCCTTGTCATATTCGATGCCTGCATTGACCTGTGCATCTGACAGCGACTTCTGAGCGCTTGTAAGGCTCGTCTGTGCGGAATCTACCGCCTTCTGGGCATCGGATACGGAAGGAAGAGCCTCTGCGAGTTCTTTCGAAGTCTCGGCATTCGTGATGTTGAGTTCGCAGGAAGCTACAGCGGAACTGTTCTCAGCGATGGTTGCTTCTACTTCATCGAGATCTGCCTGGAGCGGAGCCTTGGCATCGATGTACTGGTTGATCTGATAGCACAGATCCCTGATCTTCTCTTCGTCTGTCCATGTCGTCGGGTCAGTGGTTACCGGAGTGGATTCGGTCTCACCGTTTGAAGCGGTAAATCTGTAGTATCCCGTATCTTCCTCGGTGGTTATCGCATATCCGTATGAGGTATATATCAGGAGCTGATCGGAAAGGAGTTTGACAGCGTCGTCGATGTCCTTGATCTGATCTTCGATGGCCGCCTTCTCGCCTGTAGCGTAATCTAATGCCGACTGGTATGTTGCAAGCTGCGCTGACTGATCGAGGATCGTGGCATCAGCCGCATCGATCGTCGCCTGCTTGTTCTGTGCAGCGGTAAGGCCTTCCTGAGCTGCCGTGAGAGTATCCTGCGCAGTGTCGACTGCAGTCTCATACACGGACAAATCGCTCGTGCTGGGCGATCTCTCTGCATATTCCTTATCACGCAGGAGCTGTGTCAGCTTATCCTGAAGCGTCTTGAGGTCTTCGGAGTTCTCGACGGGCTTGAGCGTGGCGATGACATCGCCTGCCTGAACGCTGTCGTAGTTGGTGACGAGGACCTTCTCGATCTCCCTGCCTTCGACACCGGTGAGCTTGGTCTCATTCTCTACCTTTATCGTACCGGTGGCAGTGTTTGTATATGCAAGGTTGCCTCTGGTCGCGTACTCACCCATTACCTTAGGAATGGTCGCATTCATGATCGTGTTTGAAAAGAACGTCAGAAGTGCGAGGCCGGCGACGAACGCCACCATGATCCTGATAATTGTCTTACGTCTGTTCTTCATGTTTGATCCTCCGTTACTTGATTCCCGATCTCGAGATACCTTCTACCAGGTATTCCTCACCCCAGAGGAATATCAGAAGGGGCGGTATCATATATACTGCTGAAGCCGCGAAGGCGATGCCTATCTCCGGCTCGTTGATCTGTGCAAGGAACACCGACAGCGGCTGAAGGTCCGTATCGGTAAGCAGGACGAGCGGCTGCTCAACCATGTTCCAGTAGTCGATAAACAAAAGTATCGTAAGTGCGAATATGGCGTTCTTACAGAGCGGTATTGCTATCTTGGTGAAGATCTGCCACTCCGTCGCACCGTCTAACGTTGCCGCCTCGATGTATCCCGAGGGGATCTGCCTCATGTATTTCGTGAGGAGGAAGATGGCAAACGTCGAGAAGATACCCGGCAGGATGATCGCCCAGAACGTGTTCAGGATACCTAATGCATCCGCGATCATGTAGTTCGGAACGAGCGTGACCTGGAACGGCATGAGCATGAGGATGATGTACGAGAAGAAAAGCACCTCTCTTCTCTTCTTCCTGTATCTCGCGAAACTGTACGACGCGAGGCACGCCACTACCATCTGTCCTGCCACGATCGGCAGTGTCAGCACGATCGAATTCCAGAACTTGAACAGGTATGCCGGGTTCATGAACAGGAGCGTCGTGTACTGCTTTATAGTTACTTCTTCCGGTATGAGTTTGAGCACAGGTGTGCGTGACAGATAAGTCGCGCCGGAAGAATTGTGTCCGGACATACTCTGGAAGATTACCGAGTAATTGTTGATGATCTCGTCAGATGACATGAACGAGTTAAGGAATGTAAAGAAGATAGGAACGAGCGCGAGCAGCGATATCGAAGCCGCGATCAGGAGTCCTATTCCGGTAAGGATGGTCTTCTTTACTTTTCTCTGCTTGAGCGCGGTGGCACTTCTCTTGCGCTCTCTTGCGAAGAATGCCTCACGCTCGGAATCCGTCATCAGCTCGAAGTATGACTTCGGATGAACGGTCTCCTTGAATATGTTACGTCTTGCCTTTGTGGCAGCCAGTCTGCGTTGTTTCTTAAGTTCTGCGTCCATAGATCATTCCTCCACATCCGAATCGAATTTGGATTCGGCAAAGAACAGTACACCGACGATGATGATCATCGCGATACACATTACTATGGCGCCCGAAGAGAGCATGCTGTAGTCGAGCTGTGTGAACTTGTTGTTCATGAAGTGCTGCAGCATGTACAAGTTATCGAACGGATAGTCGCCCGTGAGAAGATATACTTCCCTGAATATCTTAAATGAATTGATAAGTGACATGATGCCTACGAAGAAAATCGTCGGGCTCAGGTAGTGGAGCTTGATCGCAAAGAAACGCTTGACGGGACCCGCGCCGTCCATCGATGCAGACTCCAGGATCTCACCCGGGATCGCGTTCAGCGCGGCAAGGAAGAGCACCATGTTGTAACCTAAGTTTTTCCATAAGAACAGCAACATGATGACTATCTGTGCGTATTGCGATTTGAGCCAGTCTATCTTATCAAGCTGGAACAGTTCTGCCGTCCAGCCGTTGATGACGCCGTTGTAAGAGAAGAATACCTGCCAGATGAGCACGACGGATGCGACCGGTACCATCATCGGGTTAAGAAGGATACTTCTGAATACCGACTTTCCGGGCAGGCCCGAGTTAAGGAGCATGGCCAGGAACAGCGCGAGTATTACCGCGAGCGGAACTGATATGAGAGCAAATGTGAGTGTGTTCTTGGATGCGGAAACGAATGCGACATTCGTAAGGACTCTCTCGTAGTTACGGAATCCGACGAAGTCTGCGTTCGTAGGAGACTTCTGGAACGAAGTCTTAAGGAGCAGGATCAGAGGCAGGAAGAAGAATATGAGAACTCCCAGGAAACTCGGTGTGAGATAACCCGTAAAGATACCCCAGTCCCTTAGCTTTCTTCTGAAGTGTCCCTTCTTGCGTTTCTCGACAAGAGCGCGTCTCTCAGGAGTGTCTTCAAACTCCGGGATGTCATCGGGAACGAGCGTCTCATATGCCTTGGGTGTGACAGACATTGCATATCTGCCGGCAGATTCGTCTGCAGGCTTATGAGCATTGGGCGCTCTAACCTTTGCCTGTTTCTTGCCTTTAGGCGCAGAAGCAGACGCCGCACGCTTTGCAGGCGCAGCCTTAGTCTTCTTTTCCTCGGCAGGCAGCTGCGAACCCGGGCGCACCCGCGTCTCATTCTCCTTCGGGAAAGAACCATTCTCCTTATCAGAAAGACCCATTACTATTAACTTCCTAAAATTATCCTCATGCATCTGAACGATGCAATCGAATTATACTATTAAGACACACTTAATTAAACACAAACGATGTGGCAATCGTGTGTCATTTATACATTATATGCATACCAAATCAGAAAACAGAAATTTTACTGAACTGTTTCTACCTTAATAGTATTTGTATTTCCGTTTGTTCCGTTGATGAGACCGCCGGTAATGACTACATTGTCACCTTCCTGGAGCTGCATCAGGTCCTTAGCTACCTGGAAGCCGTGATAGAACATAACGTCAGTTGAGTTGAATTCTTCATTGAGGATCGGAATGACGCCCCAGCTCAGGCTGAGTCTTCTCCAGATGTGCTCTGATGTCGTCATGCCGATGATGTCTATAGGGCATCTGAATCTGGATACCATTCTTGCAGTGATGCCGGACTTGGAGTGTACGACGATGCATTTCGCGTTGACGTCGACTGCCATTGCGCAGGTAGCGTGTGAGATCGCGTCGAGGTTGCTCCTGATCTTGAACTCCTGCTTCCTGAATCTTTCCTTGTAGTTGATGTTTGCCTCCGTGTACTCGGCAACATTTGCCATTGCCTTTACCGCCTCGACAGGATACTTGCCCGCAGCGGATTCGCCGGAGAGCATGATCGCGGAAGAACCGTCATAAACGGCATTCGCAACGTCGGAGATCTCGGCTCTTGTCGGCCTGGGATTTGTGATCATGGATTCGAGCATCTCTGTCGCGGTGATGACACGGCGGCCGAGAAGTCTGCAGCGCTTGATGAGTCTCTTCTGGATGCTCGGTACTTCGACGAACGGAATCTCTACTCCGAGGTCACCTCTTGCGATCATGATGCCGGAAGCGATCTCGCAAATCTCATCTATATTGTCGACGCCTGCACGGTTCTCGATCTTTGCGATTACCTCGATGCCTTCGCCTCCGTTGCTATCGAGGAAAGTCCTTATCTCCTCCATGTCCTTCTTGGTGGATACGAAAGAAGCAGCAACGAAATCAACGTCATTCTTGATGCCGAAAAGAAGGTCCGACTTATCCTGCTCGCTTAAGTAGTCGCCGGTCATGACCTTGTTCGGGAAGTTCATGCTCTTTCTGTCAGACAGGACTCCGCCGGTGATAACATCGCACTCTACATTAGTGCCGCTGATGTTTGCCACCTCGAGGATAACGAGTCCGTTGTTGATGAGGACCCTGTCGCCCTTCTTGAGCTGGTTGGGAAGTTCCTTGTATGTGACGGCTACCTTTGTCTCATCGCCTTCGATGTCGTCTGTGGTGAGCGTGAACTTGTCGCCGTCATTAAGAGTTATCTTATGATCCTTGAATGTCTTGATCCTGTATTCGGGACCTTTTGTATCGAGCATGATCGCGATTGGAAGGTGCATGTCGCTTCTCACCTTCTTGATGAGGTCGATCTTCTCCTGGTGCTCTTCGTGTGTGCCGTGCGAAAAATTGAGTCTTGCCACGTTCATTCCCGCTTCGAACATCTGAGACAGTGTCTCGGCGTTGTCGGATGACGGGCCGATGGTGCAGATTATCTTGGTCTTACGCATATATTCTAAGGACTCCTTGTGCCATTAAAAGTTTTGTCTGATTGTATCATTTGTAACCCCAAACTTCTGCACAATATTGTAAGATAATTAGGTCAATATTTTTAACAACCGGAGGATATAACATGGCAGATGTAAGACCGGAATCCCTCAAAAGGATCACAACAAAAGCCCAGGCTGACGATTTTATCGCAGATCAGATCAATCAGATCAAAGAGCAGGTCGGAGACAAGAAGGTTCTTCTCGCACTCTCAGGCGGAGTTGACTCTTCCGTAGTCGCTGCGCTCCTTATCAAAGCCATCGGCGACAACCTCGTTTGCGTTCACGTTAACCACGGACTTCTCCGCAAGGGTGAGCCCGAGATGGTATGCAAAGTGTTCAGGGACGAGCTTAAGGCTAACCTCATCTACATCGATGCAACAGACAGATTCCTGGATCTTCTCGCAGGTGTTACGGATCCCGAGCAGAAGCGTCACATCATCGGCGAAGAGTTCATCAAGGTCTTCGCAGAAGAAGCTGCAAAGCTCGACGGTATCTCTTTCCTCGCGCAGGGCACGATCTATCCCGATATCCTCGAGAGCGAGCAGGGCATCAAGGCTCACCACAATGTAGGCGGTCTTCCCCCGGAACTCAATTTCGAGCTGGTTGAACCCGTTAAGTACCTCTATAAGGACGAGGTCCGTGTTGTAGGTTCCGCTCTCGGTCTGCCCGACAACATGGTATACCGTCAGCCGTTCCCGGGTCCCGGACTCGGCGTAAGATGCCCAGGCGCGATCACAAGAGACAGACTCGAAGCTGTAAGAGAGTCTGATGCGATCCTCCGCGAAGAGTTCGAGAAGGCAGGTCTCGCAGGCAAGGTATGGCAGTACTTCACTGTCGTTCCCGACTTCAAGTCAACAGGCATCAAGGACGGCAAGAGAGCTTTCGAGTGGCTCTGCATCGTCCGTGCGATCAACACGACTGATGTTGTACAGGTTACAGTCGAGCCCATTGAGTATGACCTCATGTGCAGGATCACTGACCGTATCACTCATGAAGTACCCGGTATTAACAGAGTGCTTTATGACTATACTCCGAAGCCTACTGCAACAGTCGAATACGAGTAAGCATCAGTGCTCGCTTAGGTCCTCCGCGCTGCGCTTGTGCGGAAAACGCTCGCACTAATGCTCACTCTTTAGTTTTGCGGAAATCGCTCACAAACGGTATCATTCTCAGTAATCAGATTAAACTATGAGAAAGCCCCGGAATGAAGTGAACCCCTGAAGTTGAACAAACTTCGGGGGGGGCTTTACTCTTCTGAGATGATGTTCAGATCGTTCTTGATCCTTGCGACGAGGGCTTTGTCGCCGGGGTTGTAGTCCTTCTTGCCGAACAGAGGACTCATCTTGAATTCGTCGAGGCCCTTTATCTGGTAACTGCCGTTGTCATCCTTGCCTGCTATCTCGCCGTAGAAGAATTCATAGTCTTTCTGCTTGATCGCTTTGGATGTCGCAAAAGCATCGACTATTGCATATATCGGGAAGATGATGCAGAGAAGTCCGATCGTGCTTATGGCTAAAATGTTCAGGAAATACACGAGCAGGAAAATGATGCCTATAACTATTGCCGACACAATGAACGAGACCGGGATCAGTTTGATGGATGATGCCCTCGCCTTCTTGATAAACGTTTGCTCAAGTTCTTCGCTTACGGAAGCAGGTGTCAGCAGCTGATCATCAATTGCTTTCTTTACTGTAAATTTAACTTCGGCAGCCATAGGCCCTCCAAATATCCTTTATGAAATGCAGTAGTGATTAAACATCACCCTCCCGTTTATGTCAATGTTTCAGGATTGTAAAACTATCTTCTTATGGCAAGACAAAAAAACTTGATATAATTATCTTCGGAAACGATCAGAAGATATGATCGGGAATGGGGGATTTGATATGAAAAAACTTACAAGACTGCTTGCATCCGCGCTTGCCGTGACAATGGTCCTTACTGCCGCATCCTGCGCAAAGACGCCGGAGGAGACGGAGGCCGAGACATCCGCTTCCGAGACTACGACGGAAGAAGAGACCACCACAACGGAAACCACGGAAGAGACTACGACCGAGACTTCCAAAGAGACGGAAGAATCCGAAACATCCACGGCGGTCACAGCACCCGAAGGCGAGACATTCGATCTTGAAGAATACCCGATCAATCTATCCATCGATAGTTATGTCGCGGCTTTGGATGCAGTCGGCTCTGATGTCAGTTATGAAGTGGATGATTTTTTGGATATAACTGACAGCATAAAACTCGGGGATGAAGATGCTATCGATCAGTATCAGGATGGTATTGCGGTAGTCTGCAGCGGTGATGCCGTATTTGAACTGCTGGACAAGTTTGCCGATCCGGTATCTTCGGATAATGCTGATTTCAACGATCATCTTACCGATGTGTGCATCTTTACGGCTGCGGACCCTTACACCTCTGACTACCAGATCATCGTTATGTATTATGCGTTTGACGATCAGGAATACCTCCAGGAATGGTATGGCAGTGCTGTTGCCAAGATGATCGAAAGCTCGGATGAATTATTCCCGGAATCAGACAATTATGATACAGGCATGAGCGTTTACGAGAACGGCGATGCAAAGGCTTTCCTCGCAAAATGCGCCTTAAGCGAGAAAGGTGTCGAGGAATTTGATGAGCCTGAGACCGCAGGAGCTTTTATCGCTTTCTATGTTAACGGCAACAGCGGTATGTACATCTCGGTAACCGACTTCACTGAGGATGCGACAGCACTTGGAATGCTTGACGATTTCTGTGATGAGATGGGACTTATGAACCCTCGCGATATTTAACCCGGGGTTGTAAAATCACCTGACGTTCGGTGACTTTGTGCGCATGAACCTCGGCATCGTGATGTCCATCGTATCAGTCATCCTTCTCATAATACTGATACTCACCATCCGCAACCTCCGTCTGGCGCGCAAGACCAGCCGCGGCGAAAAGCACATCCGGGATCTAAGCAAGAGAGTCAATTACGATGCCCTTACTTCCGTGCGTAACAAGGGCGCATTCAAGGAATACATCGAGGGCGTAAAGACAAGGCTCAATAACGGCGAGAACTTCGGTGTTGCGGTATGCATCTTTGACTGCAATGACCTCAAGGTCATCAATGACAAATACGGTCACGATAAAGGCGATGATTATATCAAAAATGCATGCCACTATATCTGTACGACTTTCCGCAGGAGTGCGGTGTTCCGCATCGGCGGAGACGAGTTTTCTGCCGTCATGATGAACGATGATTTCGCAAGCAGGGATGAACTTATCGCGAGGTTCCACAGTGAGCAGGAAGCGATCAGCCGTGATGCAGAAGATCCGTGGAACCAGCTGCACATAGCGATCGGTGTTGCCGTTTATGACTCGGACACTGACAGGTCCCTCGAAGATACGATCAAGAGAGCGGACGATCTGATGTACGAGAACAAGAGGAATTGGAAAGAGCAGAACCAATAACAAGGCCGGGGCAACGAGCTCCGGCCTTTTGTTTTAGTTGTTTCAAATGTTAATAGGGTAGCGGATATCCTATCTCATTAAGGAAAGCGTTCAGGTCCTTCACATTGTCAGAATCTGCGTCTTGCGGCTTCACGTCGTATGACAGGACCATAACGAGAGTATCATCTTTCAGATACAGACCGCCGTACAGATAAAGGCCGTCTATGTAACTGGAAACATCAACGAATTCACTTTGTCCGTTAAAGAGTATGTATCCGATCCCGCCTTCTTCATCGTAGTAATACTGGTATGTTCCTTCGTATTCTTCGTCATCGAATTCCCAGTAGAACTCATCATACATATCTTCAAAATCCCAGGCTGCATCTTCGGGATCGTCGTATATGATCAATGAATAGACCTGATCATCGGCAGAGTAACTGATACTCTTGTCGTAGTAATCGTCCTCGACCACATAGATATCATTAGTGTTGATTCCCAGGACCTTGCAAAGGGCATTCTCAAAATCGGTATCTTTGACAGCCTTGAAGTTACACCAACTGTAATTGGGGATCTCGTCAAGGAACTCAAAGACCTTATTTATGTTCTTAGCCTTATCGTCTTTTACGACCCACTTGTCCTTTTTGAGCGTAAAGCTTACCGATATCTTTATCTCTGTCGTATTCTCGCCGTCATCATCTTCAAGGGCATCGATATAATCTTCGATGTTTCCGCCGTCATCAGTGACATCTTCATAGATGCCTTCATAGTCGGTAAGCGTAAAGATGATGGTTGCTTTTGCACTATTATCCTTCTTCGAAGACTGGACAGATTCGCTGTCGATCTCATATGTCATGGAATCCAGGATGGCAGCGGTAATCTTCTCCATGTTGTCGCTGCTTTCGCTGATCTCTTCCAGCTCTTCAAGGATGTCTTCGGCCTTATCTGCGTCATCCATGAGTTCAGTGATGTCATCGCTGTCGAATGATATGAGAGCCTGGGCATATTCGTCTGCCGCCGCAATAACATTCTTATCATCACTGTTGCATCCGCAAAGGGACAGAAGCATTGACAGTACCAGGACTGAACCTATTATTCTCGTCTTTTTCATACCTCCTACCTCCATGCCTCGAATAATAACATATCTTTGATATGCGTACTGTTTTTTCGCGGAGTTCGTGTAGAATGTATGCAAAACTGATGTTGCACACGGAGGGGATACATGCGACAGATAGATACCAATAAGACAAGGCTCAGAAGAGCGGCCGGCGCTTTGGCTGCGCTCTTATGCCTTCTTCTCATACCCATGGTCAGCCTTGCTGCCGGAATTGACGGTACAAACAGCATGCAGACCACCAAATATGCGACAGACCTGGCTATCTACGCCGGCGCGTTTTCCACAGCCGTTACCGCTTCGGTCAATCCGACCGCGACAATGGCAGTCCTGGCCATCTTAGGTTCGATAGAGAACGCGGCCACCTACTCACCTGACTCGGTATTTTTCAACACGATAGCGGATTTCCTCAACGGCGTTCCGATCGTAAGGGAAGTCGGCAAGCTCCAGATCGCAAACCCTTATGCTGCGGTCTTCCTGACGCTTGTCGCAGTCGCGATGATAGTGATCCACTCTTTTGCCGAATCGAAGATCATATCAGAGATCTCGATCGACAAACTCGACAAGCTGATCGGTTACATCTGCACTGTCACGATATCCCTGCTCCCGTTCGTCACCAACGATGCTCTCGCCAAGGATCCTCCGGGCAGCAAGGCGGGCGCAGGTCTCGTCAGATCCGCAAGCCTCCTGGCAAGGAGTTCGCATGATTCCGGCCCGGAATGGTACACCTACGTCCTCGCAGGCATCACGGTGGTCGCGATAACCATCGTCTATTACTGTGTCTATACATGCGTCAATAACATCGAGGTCATAATAGCCGCCATCCCCGTCAAGGGAACGAGCTTTGTCTGGCAGCTCATCAAGGGCTTCCTGCATATCCTCCTCGTTATCCTTCAGATATTTGCACCCATAGTCAGCTTCGTGGTAAGCATAATCCTTGCGGTCATTGGAATAATCCTGTTCGGCATCCTTGCAAGGGCAGCCGCATACTATAAGGATGTTTATATCTCTACTGTTATCGCCAGGATTTTCAAGCGCAACGAACCCGTGCCGAGAGTCGAAAAGCACATCCCTCTCAGATTAAGAAGGCTCTATCCCGACATGGAGATCGGCATGGCAATCTACAAGTTCACCGGACTTGCAAAGATGCCCAAGCGCACAAAGCTCTGGCTGATCAAGGACAACAGCGGCGTTTATATCGTCCGTAACCGCCTGATCCGCAAGCCGGTCGTCTACCCTTGGAGCAATATTCAGAAGAACTACGAAGGCAAGAAATTCTATATGGAGAGCTGCATGAGATTCTTAAGGATAAGGACCGAGGACAAATATCTGGAGCTCCTCATGTCCGTAAGATACAAGCCCGAGATCGGGATGCTGTCCGAGCTTCTGGGCCTTGAGGATTTCGCGCCTGTCGCAAAGGACATCAAGGAAGCGAAGAAACAAAAGCGCAGACTGCGCCGTACCAAGCCCGCTCCGGATACTGTCTGAACTCAGATCGCAAGAAGTCTTTTTATCTTCTTCTCGTCCACGCCGGGGAGTTTGCTCTTAAGTTGACGGAAGAGTTTCTCATAAGACTCTTCGGGTTCTTCCCTGTATCTGCCCCTGCATGCACGCTTTCCCCAGTAGTGGTCCGCTATGTCATACACCGCTATCCCCCAGCCGTACTCATTGCCGGTCTTGGCGCTCACCGGATAAACAAAATCCACGGGGGTCACATAGGTCTGCATCTGCAGTCTCGTGACGGTCTGGTCATACGAACATCTTCCCTTCCGCGTGAATGCAGCGCCGCCGTACTTGAGCGTTTTCGACAGGCACTGGCCGTTCTTTGCAAGGTACTCCACGGCGGTAATGTCGGACTGCGGTGCGGAAAGCTCGTCGCATCTGGCATCGAAATCATACCCGTCACGCCTGAAGTTACACAGGTAGGGCCACCACTTAAGGCTCACGAAACACGCCCTCCCGCCGGTAAACTTGCCGTACACCAGGCGTTTGTCGCGGAGGACCTCGCCTTTCCAGTCCCATGCGGGCCAGTCGACCCGGCCTTCAACGGAACCGTGCCACCAGTTGTCTTCGGTGGTATTCTCCTCGAGCGAAAAGCCTTCGATGCCGTTCTCAAAGAACGGAAGCAATCCTATCTCATCAGTGAGCTGCACCAGGTCTTCAACTGTCTCTATAAGCGGCAGATGCATATTGTCCTCCAATTGTAACTATTATAAACAGTTCTTATGCTACAATCACCGTATGGCTGAAAATATGCTTATTTGGCGGAGTTCCGCACTACATTTGCCACATTATGCACGCACATTCGGGTAGCGCGCTTAAAGTTTAAACGATAGACTTTTCTCCGTTTTAACAAAGGATATTAATTAAGGGAGTCCTGATTATGAAGACCAAGAAGGGTGAAGCACCCGCACAAAAACCGAAGAAAAAATTCACATGGAAGAGCTTTGGTCTCTGCCTGCTTATAGCGCAGGGTCTGTGTGAGATATTCGCGCTCGTCGAGATCGTTCTGCTCGACATGCTGCCGTTCAAATATCTTGCGGCAACAAACATCATCCTTGCGGCGCTCATAACCGTAATGTCGATAGTAATCTTCAAGAAGTCCAAGAAGTCGAAGGCAAAAGACGGCATCGGCTTGGGACGCAAGATCCTGTCCGTCATCCTGGTTATCTTGATCTGCACAGGCTCGCTCTATGCGGGAATGTTCGCCATGAAGACCAGAAAGACGCTCAACAACATTACCAACCAGAGCGATGTCAGGGCCGTAATCGGCGTTTATGTCCGCACGGAAGATCCCGCACAGACCATCAACGACTGCGCAGGTTATTCCTTCGGTGCAATGAATACCGAGAGTGATTACGAATATACTACCTGTGCCGTTAACGAGATATCAGGAGTGCTCCAGGCGCCCGTCGTTCCGACAGGTTATGACACACCTGACGATCTTGTCGGAGCACTCTATTCCGGCACGCTGCAGGCGATCATAATGAACGAGTCCTACGCGACCATCGTCGAGGATAACGAAGCGTACATTGATTTCGAGTCCAGGACGCGTCTCATCTACGAGTGCGTTATCACGGACGACGTCCTCATCGCAAACGGATTTGCTCCGGAAGGTAATGCAGATGCCGATGCAGTCGGAGATATCACGGCTGAGCCTTTCATCCTTTACATCAGTGGCTCTGATACGCGTTCCAAGATCCTTAACGTCTCACGTTCCGACGTTAACATCCTGATGGTAGTCAACCCTCAGACAAAGCAGATCCTGCTCATCAACACACCCCGTGACTACTTCATCCCCAACCCCGAATCTTCGACCGGAGCCAAGGATAAGCTGACTCACCTTGGTATCTATGGCGTCGACTGCTCCATCGAAGGTCTGGAGAATCTTTACGACTGCAAGATCAACTACTATGGCCAGTTGAACTTCACCGGTTTCGAGACGCTTATCAACGACCTCGGCGGCGTTACGATCAACAACCCCGTCGCATTCTCTTCCAAGAATGTTCCCGGATACAGCTACTCCGAAGGTGAGATAACGCTCATGGGCGACGAGGCTCTTGCTTATGCACGTGAGAGATACGCATTTGCTTCCGGCGACAACATGAGAGGCCAGAACCAGATGAGGATCATCACGGGCGTTATCAACAAGCTCACTCACAGCTCAAGCTTCCTGACCAACTATGCTTCCATCATGGACGATATGTCAGGTATGTTCGTAACATCGATGACTTCGGATGAGATCGAAAATCTCGTAAAGATGCAGCTCGGCGATATGGCTGAGTGGAACACCAAGTCCTATGCCGTAACAGGTACGGGCGGATCCGAGATCACATACTCCATGAAGGGCACCAAGCTCTATGTCATGTATCCTGACGAAGCATCCGTTGCCAAGGCGCAGGAACTCATAGACAAGGTCATCGCAGGCGGCATCCTGACTGACGAAGACGTCGCATAATTACCGTAAACAACTTTTTCCCTCCTGAATGTGATACAATGATTGCATCCACATACAGGAGGGAATTGGGTTTATGAAAAAGGTAAAGATAATATCCTGTCTTGTTGCTGCGACCATGGTCCTCGGACTCGCAGCAGGATGCAGCAAGACAAAGAAGGTTACCACCGAGAATGTCGAGAAAGCATGCGAAGCGCTTGACTACGAAGAATATGATGTTGACGATCTCCAGAACGCCGAACTTGATGGCGGAGACGTTGATGATGGTTTTTACGTCATCATAGACGAAGATGCCATCGAAGACATGGCAGATGAGAACGAGGCAAGCATCTCTTCCTTCGGACTCGATGAAGTCCTTGAAGCAGACGATATCGAATCAGCTGCAGTCTTCATGAAGGGCACTGGTCTGGAAGATTTCCAGGACAACGTAGACGGACTTCAGGATATTGAGAATCTT
>JAEEGL016520403.1_pt1 | contig 20454 bp, 15 predicted proteins | sample 9134231 | NCBI WGS metagenome assembly JAEEGL01 (sample SAMN16246548, study PRJNA631951) | gut metagenome | biome: gut microbiome; feature: rumen; material: fiber-attached | host: Bos | place: Iran: Karaj | collected 2018-10 | reverse complement strand
ATATGGCGGAGACAGAGAGATTTGAACTCTCGCGACAGTTGCCCGTCCTACACCCTTAGCAGGGGCGCCTCTTCGGCCTCTTGAGTATGTCTCCATGCCTACTTAATAAGTATACATATAATGCCTAATTAAGTCAAGTAAAATATAGGTTTTTAAAAAATAACATGATTAAAAAAAGATACTTTTTAAGTATCTTTAATCAATCTTTTCAAAAGTAAAAACTCCATTATCATTCTCTAAAATCAATTTAGAATCTTCAATTTTATACTTAAATTTAGTATCAATTGAACTTTCATTTTCAAAATCTACAGTAATAATATTATCATCTATTTCATATTTATATTTATATTCTCCAGTAGAAACAATAAGCTTACCAGTATAATCTTTATCAAACTGATAAATAGTGCCTTTATCTGTTTTCCATTTCCCTACTACTGGATTACTTTTTTTATTTACCAAAATGATAATAGATAAAATAAATATAAATAATACTAATAAAAGAGCTATAACTTTTACTTTATTTACTTTAACTTGTTTTTTTACAACTTTATTTGCCATATTAAACTCCCAATAAAGATAAAGCGATAAATTTTCATTATCGCTTTAATATACTAACTATGTTTCCTTTTTAAGATAACTAAACCAGCTACACCAACAATTATTGAAATACCTAATACTTTAATCCATGATGTTATATCATCATACGTACGTGGATTACCTTGTGTTTGAGCTGTATCTGTATTTGTATTTGTACTTGTATTTGTATTAGTTGATGCATTTGTTCCTGTATTTGTAGAAATGTTAGATCCTGCTATTGTAAATGTTGCAGAAACAGAATCTCCATTGTTATAGAAGAATGTTACTGTATGAGTTCCTGCACTCAAAGTACTTAAGAAAGACTGAGTAAATTTAGCAATAGTACTTCCAGAAGTAAGAATTACATCTCCTTCTTGAGTTTCAGTATTATCTACTTCTATTTTAACTAAATCTTCTAATGCACCGCTAACTTTAATAGTTAAACCTTCTTCTGCTTCTTCACTATCAGGATTATATTCTTGATTATCTGTATTATCAAGGACTTCTAAATCAGATTCATTACCATTACCAGAACCATTTCCACCTTGTTGTACTTCATTATATCTAGCATATAATGTAATATTTGTATCTACTGGATATCCAAAGTTATATGGCTGAGTAGTTGTTTCATCACTACACCATACATCGAATGTATAATTATCTTTTTGTGGATCTGTTTGTGGTTTAGATACTGCTGTTCCCTTATCTATTTCTACGGCTTCAGGAACTGGTGTTCCACCATTAGCTTCAAATGTTACTGTTACTTTTTCAGTTTGAGGATCATTTCCTCCTTGTTGTACTTCATTATATCTTGCATATAATGTAATATTTGTATTTACTGGATCTTCAAAATTATATGGTTGTGTCTTTGTCTCATCACTACACCATACATCAAATTCATAATTTTCTTTTTGTGGATTTGTTTGTGGTTTAGATACTGCTGTTCCCTTATCTATTTCTACAGCTTCAGGAACTGGTGTTCCACCATTAGCTTCAAATGTTACTGTTACTTTTTCAACTACTGGAGCTTCTGCAACTATTACTGAAGTATCTACTAAAGCTTCATCACCTAGCTGTTCACCAACTTTATTGTAACTAAATACATATTGTCCAAAATAATTACCAGCAACAGCTGCTTTAGCACTATTATGATTAACAATTAATGTTACTGTTTCAGATGTCTTTCCCTGTAATGTTATACTTGAAACATTTAAAGTTCCAAATGGTCCTTCATTAACTGGACTTGCAATTGTTACTTCAACAGCATCTTCACTATCGTTTGTTACAGTTACTGATTGTGTTAAATCTTCTTCTGAACCAATATAGAATGTTCCAAAATCAATTGAATTTGGTGTTACTACTACACTTGCTGATTCAGGATCATTTCCACCACCAGGTTGTGCTTCATTATATCTTGCATATAATGTCAAGTTTTCATTTACTGGATCTTCAAAATTATATGGTTGTGTCTTTGTCTCATCACTACACCATACATCAAATTCATAATTTTCTTTTTGTGGATTTGTTTGTGGAGCTGAAACTTTTGATCCTTTATCTATTTCTACAGCATCAGGAACTGGTGTTCCTCCATCTGTATTGAATGTTACTGTTACTTTTTCTAGTGGTGGCGTTGTAACATGAACAAGAGGTATCTCAGCTAACAAAGTATCCCCACCTTCTCCATTGTAATATCCACCTACTATAACCTCTAATTTATCACCAGAAAGTTCAAAGGCAATAAAACTTCCATCTATTAAATGAATTGTATTCCAAGGAAAATCACCTTTGTAAACAGTATAATCACTTGTTACATTCATTTTATCAAAATCGAAAGAATCATCTGTATATGTTATTTGATTATTTTCATATGAATATGAATTATCATTAAACGATAACGTAACAATATCATATTCTTTAATTATTTCATTTCCACTATACACATATAATGTATCTTGTCCTTCTGAAACTGTATATGGACTTACAGCAACAACATTATTTATATCAAATTCCTTGAATCCAGTATAAATTACATCATCAAATACATCATATTCAGAACTTGTAATTAGTGGTTCTTGTTGCACTTCATTAATAGTAAAATATGCATGTAATTCATATCTTAAACCTGCTCCATGATCGTCATAATCTACATTGATTACAGCATCATAAGCACCAGGATTTTTATACTGAGATGTATGATCTAATACTAGTGTTGCTGTTGTACTATTTCCAGCTGAAAGCATAGTACCATTAGAAAAATCTTTTATTGTTAAAGGAAGATTTTCTGGTACTCCAATAAATATTTGTAATTCAGTATTGCTTGTATTTGTAATTGTAATTGTTCTTTCAACGTCTGTATCATAATCTTCTAAAACAGTTCCAAAATCTACTGGATCAGGACTTACTGTAATTTTAGCGTTTTGGTTATGATTTCCTCCTTGTTGTGCTTCTCTATATTTTGCATATATTGTTGTATCTTCAGTTATTGGTGTACCAAAATCATAAGGTTGAGTTCTTGTTTCATCTGCACACCATTCTTCAAATTCATAGTTTTGTTTTTCTGGAATTATTTGTGGTACATCAACTGATGATCCATGATTTACTGTTACTGGATTAATTATTGTTCCACCATCTGTATCAAATGATACTTGATGAGTAAGAGGAGCATCTTCTATCATTGTAACATTAGCGTGAACTAGAAGAGTATCAGTTAATTCTCCACCGTATTCTATTGCAGTAAATTGATAATCACCAGAATATTCATCTGCAACTGCTGCTTTATCAGCATTCTTATTAACTATTAATGTAAAATTAGCACTTTCCCCTGGCTCAATATCTGCTGAGCTAACATTTAATGTACCAAAAGGTCCGTCAGTTACTGGACTAGTAACATTAACAGTAGCTTTTACATTACCTCTATTTTCAATAGTAATATTTTTTTCTACATGATTTTCTGGATTAACTTGAACTTCACCAAAATTAACTACATTTGGTACTGCTGCAATAGAAACATTTTTTTCTTCCCATTTTGCATATAAAGTTCTATTTTCATGTACTGGATCTTGAAAATCATATCTATGTTCTAATTGTTCATCATCATACCATCCAGCAAATACTAAATCACCATTTGTTGGTGCTGGATTTGGCTCTTGAACTAACTCATTATCATGTACTTCGACTGGAGCAATCTCAGTTCCTCCATTTGAAACAAAAGTAACCGTGTAAGTAGCATTTGGATCATGTGGTTCTTCTCCAGCTTCTACAGCTTCCATTTGAACATAAACCATAGCAATTCGAAAATCACCGTTTTCATATGTATCATCATATATTAAATCTGGCTCTTCACCATTAACTGTTAATACATTTTTAACGTCATTTTCCATATAGTATTGGTCATTTATTGAAATTGTAAACAATAAATAATAAGTATCGCCTTCAACAATTGTTCCTTCAAACGGCTCCATACATTGATTGTCTATATCGCCTTGACAATTGCTTACCATCCACATTCTTTGTTCAAATGGTATATCAAATATATCAAAGAAGTCATCACCTTCACCGTCAATCATTGCACCATTAGGTTCTTGCCAAGTTACTGGAATACCTCCTTGAACCTCTTCGTGTACTTCATATTTATCTCCAGCTCTTGGAGGCTCAACATTTATTACTATGTCATCTTCATATAATGTTGAATTACCCCAATCAAATCGAATTGTAATATCTTCATCAATTATATCCTCTTCTGGATTAAGTAGTGTATTATCATGAGTTGTATCTACAATATCAGTCAAATAAGTTCTTGGTTTACGAGAATTAACGAATGAAGCATACCAATATTCAAAATTATCTCCTTGTGCTTGAAGCATTTGAAATAAGGTAAGCCCTTTTACGGCTGTTATTGTATCTCCATATAATGGATTACCGCCATTAACATCAATAGTTACTGTAACAGTTTCATCATCTGCGTAAACTCTAGTTAATGAAACAATATTAACCATTACAAGTGAAAAAACTAATATTAATGACAACATTTTTTTTGTAAGTTTTATCATAACATCGCTCCTTTATATTATCTTACTATATATTAATTATATCATAAAATGAATAATCAAAAGTCTTTTTTCTTATTTAAATATATTATTTTTGATTATTTTTTTGAAACATAATTATAAAAAGAAAAACTATGTAAAATCATTTACATAGTTCTATATTTGATATTTAATTTGTTTTTTTCTTATATTTAAGTCCTTCTTGTATAGCAAGCTTTACAGCTTCAGTTGCAGAAGATACTCCAATACACTTTAATCTTTGTCTATCATCTAGATATTCATTATTAAGCTTTTTAGCCCAACCATCAAATTTATCAATTACTATTATTGGAATTCCAGCTTGATATGCAATAGCAATTTCTGTTAATGTTCCACTTCCTCCACCTATAGCAATAATAACATCACAAGATAGTACTAGATTGAATTCTCTTCCTCCACCTATTTCAAGTCCTGAATTTATTAAAACGGTTGGTCTAAATTCTCCAAATACTTTTTTATCTTTTCCTGGTGTTACTCCTACTGTAATTCCATTATTTTGTGATGCTACTTTAGCAGCCTCAGTAGATAACGAAGTATACTCTTTTTCAGCACCATATACTAATATATTTCCTGACTTAGCAACCAATTTACCAAGCTTTTTTGCAAAATTAAGTGCATCATTGTTATATTTTAAATCTGCAGCAGATCCCATAATACCTATTTGTAATTTTTCCATGATTCTTTTCTCTCCTTTACTAATCTTTTTACTACTCTTTCTTGAGGTTCTGTATTATATATTTTCTCTGGTAAATCACACATTAATATTTCTTTACCACTATTGCTTTCTAACTCTTTCAGCATTTCAATACTTCTTTCTAAACATCCATCTGAGAAAACCAATTCTTTTTCTTTAGGAATAGAAGCTCTTTCATTTGGATTTCCAAATGGAATAAAATATGGTTTTTTATAATATCCATTTTCATCTTTTTCCATTATTCCAGAACCAGCAATACCAAAATAGAAATCTCTTTCACATATTTGATCTATTACTTCATCATTCATTAAATAACATGTATCAACACCATATTTTGTTATTTTAGATAAATTATCATATCCATCTATAGTACTTATAGAACTAATTATTTTAACAACATTAATACCATTTTTATTTAATTTATCAATTATAGTCTTTAAAACACTACCAGAAAAAATAACATCATCAGCAAGTATTACATTTTTACATTTAATCTTACTAACTAACTTTCTAATTTCTAAATCAATATCTTCTCCTCTTCTGGTAATTAATTGATTGCTGCCATTTACTCTCGTACAATCTAAGAAAAATACATTCTTATCATCTGGTTTTAAATAGATTTTATCAAGCGTAACAATGGGGATAATCACCAGTTATTAAACTATTTATTTGAAGCATTTCATCTTCCTCTACAATTACTACTTGATTAAAGACTCCTTCTACACTCTTTCTAAAATCATTTCTTAATAAATTTATTGTTTCATCACTTACAAATCCATCATAAACATAATCTAAAGCATTAATTCCTTTTAGTATTCTTTTTATATCGTTACTAAATACGATTCCTTTTTTTATTTCTTTCATAATAATCTCCTTCTTTTTTATATTTTTTTTAATAAAAAATGCTATACAGTAGTACCTGTATAGCATGATATTTTAATTAATAACACTAGATACAAGCACTACAAATAGCACTTGCATCTACAACAACTTTTAATGTCGTATCAACAAGTGCAAATTATTATGACTATGTAATCTAGCTATAATATTAAACATAATAATCGCTCTCCTTCTTGCAAAAAGAATAACACATGTTATTTTTTTTGTCAATTATTAATATCCAAATGATTCTTTTGGTTCATAATTAGGATTTAATGACACATAATTATCAAAAGTATCTCCTGTTTTTATAAGACCTGCTTGCATGTCTTGAACAAGTCCATCTCCATTTTTTTCATTTCTTATAATTTTTCTATTTTCTCTACAAACATTATGATCATTTTTTCCAAACAAAGACCAATAAGTAATTCTATCAAAAGTAACATCATTACTAAGATATATTTCATTTATTACATCTTGCATTCCTCTTTTAATATCCCACAAATTATATTCATTTGCATACACTTTATGATTATCCAAAAATGTTTTTGTAAAATGAAAATCATGTTCTGTACATTCAGTAACTAGTGGTTTTATAGTGCGTAATTCACCATCATACAAAACAATACCATTTTTTATTCTTGAAAGCATCATTGCAGTATCTTTCAAATTATTTCTTCCTTCTTCTGTTAATACATCTTCATCACTTAAATGCATTTGATCTCCAAATCTATCAATAAAACCAGGATCTATTTCTTGAATATCATAAATAACTTTCTCTACAGCTCTTCTTTTATTAAAACATTCACTTAAAGTAGTTTCATTATAAATGAATTCTACCCCTTTAGGTTTTTCAATATTTTTAAATATATTCATAATATCAGAAATAGTAATACCAAAATATTTTTCCCAAATCATTGAATATGGCTTGTTAATATCTCTATTAAATTTTTCTACCAATTCATTAAAAACTTCTATTTCATTAATCGCCATTGTTCCATCTGGTAATACTTTATTATTATTAACAATATAATTAAATGAAGATTTTACAAACTTTTCTAAATCTTCTAAAACTTCACCTTTATGAGACTTTAAAATTTCTATATCTTCATCTGTTAAATCTCTATAATCAACAGATCCCATATATTTACTTACAAGAGTTTCAAAATGAGCATAATCAAAAAGAGAATGGTATCTCATATGTTTATTATGCTTCAAACAATATTTATAAGACTTATCTGTCAAATAAGGATCAAATTTATATCCATCTTGTGACATATAAACACTATTATTATATTTTCCTGTAGCAATTATAATAGTATCCAAAGACTTATCTCTATCTATAAATTTAGATAAAGACTTTATTTCATCATAAGAAACATCTTTTATATTTTCAAAATCATCATTCATAAAATGATTAATCTTATCCATTAGTAAATCATCATTAGGATGTTTATTTATAATAGAACTATAAATATTGCTTAATATTTGATGCTCGCTTACACCTTTTTTAACTGATTCAGAAGCATATATACAATAAGCATTTAAATCTTCTTCATTAATATCAAATTGTTCTAATTTATGTCTAAGTCTTAATATAGGATTCATTGTAACATTAGATATATAATCAATTAAAGTATTCTTATAGGCATCAAATAAATATCTTTTGCATTCTTCTAAACTCAAATCATTAAAACTAGGTATAACTTCTTCTACTTTTTTATTAGGAAACTGACTACATATTTCTTCTACATATTCTCTTACTTCTTCCTTTTTTTCAAGTTCAGTAATCATTAATAAATCTATTTGCTGTTGACTTAAATAAATTCCATTTTTTTCATTATTCAGATTTAAGACAGCTAAATCACCTAAATTATTATTCTTACTTCTTAAAGCATAAATATCAACATTTTTATACAATTCAATTTCATTTATAAATCTATCAACTGACTTTTTTATATCATCAGAAGACAAAGAAGTATTTTTACATTTTTGAATGTATCTTTCTATTACTTCATCATTTAATAAACCTGGATATTTTTTATTTATTTCTCTACTTCTATTCCAGATATACTCTTCAATTAATCTATCTCTTTCCATATACTCCTCCAAGTTTACATATTAATTTTATCATAAAAAAAACTAACTATAAATAGTTAGTTATATAAAATACTTATGTCTATCCTTTTTTGGAACATATTTTTTTATAGCATTTACTTCTTTTTCATATTCATCTTCTTGCTCTTGTTGATAAAATGAATGAACTGATGATTCTTTTTCATACATTTTAGTTTCTTCATTGAAAAAGTATCTAGGAACCCGATATATTTTCCAATCCATCAATAAATAATTAAAAAATCTCTCTCCTATTTTAAAATTTGATGTTGTTATTATTCTTGGAGTATCATCAAAATCATTTTCTAAATTATCAGGAATTTGTAATATTTTCCCTCCAATATCAAATCTTTCTAAAGAATCATAACCTAAATACATGATTGCAATATCTTTAAAATGATCCATAAGCTTTTCTTTTAAATAATCTTGAAATGAAACATCTAAATCACTATTATAGCCAGTTACAAGTAATTCAGTACCAAGTGATTCAAAAAAATCAGTACCACTATATGCATTTCTAAGACATATAAGAATATGTCTTCTAAACTCTAACATATCATCGCCATGGGGTTTATTTGAAATAGATTTATCTAAAGCTTCTATTAATTCTTCAACTGATTTATAACTATTATCAATTCCTCTAAAAACTGGTGATCTACCTTTTTCATCTTTTATAATAAAACTAACAAACTTTAAAAAAGTATAAGCCACTATATTATGCCAATCATCATGAATATTATTTGGATTTTTATTATTGAAGTCCAGTAAATTCCCATTAGGGGCAATAAATCCAACATATGGTTTCTTAATAATTCTTTCTTCATCTATTATTATTCTTTTGTGTTTTTCATAATCTATAGTCATAAAATCACCATTACATTCAAAAGAATATTATATCATGAATATGCAAAAAAAAACTAACTATTTCTAGTTAGAATTCTATATCCCAGGATTACCAACTGGGTATGCAAACAAAATGGTGGGGCGTTAGGGATTCGAACCCTAGACCCACTGATTAAGAGTCAGTTGCTCTACCAACTGAGCTAACGCCCCAAACAACATCGCTATTTAGTTATAACATATTTTTTCAAAAAAATAAAGAGAAAATTAACTATTTTCTCTTTAATTTCATCATTTTTCTACAATCTTACTAAAAGATATACTAGTACAAGAGCACCCAAAGCAACTCTATACCACATAAAGATTTTAAAATCATTCCTGCGTAAATATTTCAATAGGAACTTAATACATACTAATCCTACTACAAATGAAACTAGTATACCAACCAAGAACGCAGCCAAATTGGAAGATATTACAGATAAATCAGCTTTAAATAATTGTAATACCACTGCTCCCAATACTACAGGACAAGATAAGTAAAATGAAAACTTTGCAGCATCTTCTCTATCTAACTTTAAAGTTCTTGCAGCTGCTATTGTAGTACCACTTCTAGAAAATCCTGGTATTAATGCAAATACTTGACTACATCCAATTATTAATGCATCTTTTAAAGTCATATCCTTTAATTTTTTTGTTCTTGACATTACTTTATCTACAACATAAATAATAATACCCATTACTATAAGTGCAACAGCTATAAGCCAATACTTATTTCTTATTACATTTTCAATAGCATCTTCAAACAATACTCCAACAATTGCAGCAGGAATAGTGGCAAATACAATATACCACATCATCTTACCATCTTTATCTTTCATTCCTTTAGTAAAGCCTTTTATGAACATTTTCCAAAAGTCTTTAAAGAAAAATACTAAAATTGCAAGCGCTGTACCAAAATGGAGTGCAATATCAAAAGTAAGTTCCATATTCTCATCAATTACATCTTTTCCAAGTAAAAATACATCTCTAAATATAATCAAATGAGCAGAAGATGAAATAGGTAAAAATTCCGCAATCCCCTGAATAATTGCTAATAAAACAATTGCTAACATTTAGTCACCTCATTATTCTCATAGGTTAATTATATCATTTATTAATTCTTAAGCAAATATTTATTTGATTTTCTTTTTAGCAATTCCTTTTTCTTGTTCTTTTTGACCTTTAGCTTTAGCATCTTCAAATCTTTTAATTGTCTTTAATGTAAATTTAGAAACTTTATTATATTCTTTTTTATTAAATCTATCACTCATAGGATATCCCATATCTTGTAATACTAAACTAGCTGATATTACTTCTTTAACATCTTGAACAAATTCTTCATCAACTAACTTTTTATGAGTATTTAACATATAATTCGCAAAATATAGGAAACCAATATCATTACATTCTCTTGTCAAAGGATGATCAGATAAATAGCGATCAATTGACTGCATAAACTCAAGACGATTTCTACTAGTGTACATTTTAGCTCTAGAATATGCATCAAAATCTCCAATATAATAATCGCCTCTATCAAGATATTTCTTTCCAGCTTCATAAATCATAGAAACTGTATCTTCATAGTTATGTTTTCCAGATTTAGTTCTCATTTCTCCAGTAAAATCCAAAAATAAAGCTTGTGTCTCATGTCTTTCATCACCAAAAGACCCAGGTTCAACTTTATATCTTCTTCTTACATCTGTTAACTCTGATAAAACATTATCAATATACATAAGATTTGTATCATTAAAATATACTGCATTACCATCTTTCAATAATTCAGTTATTTTATCAAATTGTTCTGATACTCTTAAAGGATACATCATATGTCCCATAAAATAATTTGCAAAAGTTTGCAAAAAGTGATTATATGATTCCTCACTAGCAAAATATTTTGCTTCAATTTCTTCTTTTGACATTAAATTAATGTCATTTGCTATTTCTAGCTCTTCCACTGCCCTTCTTATTTTCATTATTTTTTCCTCCTATATTCTCAAAAATATCAAGATATTTATCTACTAACACAAATTCAATTTTATCTTTAATATCTTGAGGTATTTCTTTTAAATCCTTTTCATTTTCTCTTGGAATAAATACTTTATTAACCATTGCACGATAGGCACCTATTACTTTTTCTTTCAATCCTCCAATCGGAAGAACTCTTCCAGTCAAAGTAATCTCTCCTGTCATACCAATCTTTGAAGATACTTTCATATTAGTTAATAAACTGATGAGTGCTGTAGTAAGAGCTACTCCAGCTGAAGGTCCTTCTTTTTGAATAGCACCTTCTGGTATATGAATATGTATAGTTTTATTATTAATTTTACTTAAATCGATACCAAAAACATCACAATTAGATTTAATAAAATCCAAAGCTATTTTAGCAGACTCTTGCATAACTTCACCCAAAGAACCTGTTAATACTAATTCTTCTTTTCCATCAAATATAGTAGTTTCAATTGGTAATATATCACCACCATATATTGTATATGCAAGTCCATTAACAATCCCTATTCTATCTTCTTCTTGATTATCGTTATATAAATATTTTTTTATTCCTAAGTACTCTTCAAGGTCATTAGGTGATATTGTATACTTTTTTTTCTCTTTGTCAACTATTATTTTTTTTACAAGCTTTCTTAAAATTGTCGCAATAAGCCTATCTAGTTCTCTTACACCAGACTCTTTAGTATAATTTCTAATCAAAGTTAGAATAGTTTCATCATCAAATTCTACTTCTTTATTAGTAAGCCCATGCTCCTTTAATTGATCTTTTATAAGATGTCTTTTAGCTATATCAAGTTTCTCAAATTCAGTGTAAGAAGACAATTCTATTATTTCAAGCCTATCTTTTAATTCTTCAGGAATTTGAGAGATATAATTTGCCGTTGCAATAAACATAACACTAGATAAATCGAATTCTTCTTCAATATAATGATCTGTAAAATATTTATTTTGCTCTTTATCTAGAACTTCCAAAATACTAGAAGCAGGATCTCCTTTTATATCTTTTGTCATCTTATCTATTTCATCAATAATAAATACTGGATTCTTAGTACCTGCTTTTTTCATTCCTTGAATAATAAGTCCTGGAGCTGCTCCTATATATGCTCTTCTATGACCTATTATTTCAGCTTCATCATTAATTCCACCTACAGATATTTTTGTAAATTTTCTATTTAAACTTTTAGCAACATTTTTAGCAAATGTTGTTTTACCAACACCAGGAGGTCCAACTAAACAAAGTATTGGACTTCTTAAATTATGAGTTTTTTGTTTAACTGCTAAATATTCAATAATTCTATCTTTAACACTATCAAGTCCATAATGAGTACTATCAAGTATTTCACGTACTTTCTTTAAATCTTCTCTATCCTTTGTTGTTTCACTCCATGGAAGTGATAACATCCAATCAATATAATTTCTTATAATACCAGTTTCAGGAGAAATAGAATTCGCCATTTCATACTTGTTTAGTTCCAATAATAATTTATCTTTTACCTTTTTTGGACATTCTAAAGCCAATATTTTCTCTCTTAAAACTTCTATTTCACTTTGTGCTTCTTCACCTAATTCTTTTCTAATAACTTTGATTTTTTCACGCAAAACAAATTCTTTTTGTGATTCTTCTAAACTAGTTGCAACATTAGCTTCTATTTCTTGCTCTAATTTAAAAATTTCTATATCACTATTTATATCATCTAAAATCATCTTAACTCTTGCTGTTGATGATTTTTCTTTTAAATATTCTTGTTTTCTTTCATAATTAATTGGTAAGTATAAAACTACTATATCAGTTAATTTATCTATATCATTTATACCAGTTATTTGTGACAAAACTGTATTAGACATATAAGGTATTTCTTTAACATAAACATCTATATGTTTATTTAATGCTCTAACGTATGCCATCTCTTCTATTGAAGAAATCTCTTCAGTTGGTACAAAACTAAAAAGGGCCTCATAGAGCCCTTCATCTTTCGAATACGCAAAGATCTTAACACGAGACTCACCAATAATTATTATCCTAGTTTTCCCATTAGGCATATCAAGTTTCATCTTAATTCTACCGACCACTCCATAATTAGGAAGATCATCAAAATCAGGACTAGACTCCAAAGAATCTTTAGGATTAACAACAAGAATCTTATTATCATAACAAGATTCAGCCAGTGAAATCATCTTTTTATCTTCATTCGAATCAAATTCAATTCTTATCTCATTATAAGGGAAGAGAACCATATTTTTTAGTAATAAAACAGGAAGATTACTTTTCATTATGGCCTCGCCTCCTCAAAAATATGCTTTCTATTATAATTTTGAAAAAAATAAAAAGCAACAAATATGACACTATTTTACAGTGTTTTTTTTGTTACTTTTTTGAGCACATTTTTTTAGCCTTTATTTACTTAGATTTCCTCAATTTTCATAAAATTTGTTTGCTTAATTTTCTGGTTATGATGTATTCCACCAGCTACAATAATTATGTCATGTTCTTTTAGTCCAAAGAACTCTATAGCACTACTTTTAGCATGTTTTACAGCATCATCCATATCATTATCATTAACATTTTCAACAATAGTAGGATATACTCCATAACATAACGCTAAACTTCTTGCTACTTTTTCACTTGAGCATGGAGCAAGAATTAACGCATCTGGCCTTAGATTACTAATCACAGCTGGACTATGACCACCAGTAGTTGGTACTACAATTGCTTTAGGTTTAATAACCATAGCAGTTGATACTATTGCATCTGCAATTACATCAGTAATATCAGTTCCTACTTTATGAACAAACTTAGTATCATATTCAAAATGCTTTTCACTTTCCTCACATATTTTTGCCATATATGTTACTGCTTCAATAGGATGTTCACCAACAGTTGATTCACCACTTAACATAACAGCATCAGCACCATCAAAAACAGCATTAGATATATCAGTAACTTCTGCTCTAGTTGGTCTTGGAGAAGTATACATAGATGCTAACATTTCTGTAGCAACTATAACTGGTTTTCCTTGTTTACGACATTTACTAATCATATCTTTTTGAATTACTGGTAAAAATTCAAGAGGTACTTCTACTCCCAAATCACCACGAGCAACCATAATTCCATCACTCTCATCTATGATTTCATCTAAATTTTCTACTCCAGTTTTACTTTCAACCTTAGAAATAATCTTCATATCAGGTCTTCCATATAATCTTAATAATTCTTTAATTTCTTTTATATTCTCTCTTGTTTCTACAAATGAAAGTGCTATAAAATCTCCATCATTCATACAAGCATATTTTAAATCTTCTCTATCTTGATCACTTACAAAAGGAAGATTTAAATTTATTCCAGGAACATTAATTCCTTTTTTAGATTTTAATAATCCACCTTCTAATACTTTACAAGTAACTGAATTATCATCTTTAGATACAACTTCTAATTTCATCAAAGCATCTTCCAAAAACACAACATTGCCTACATTTATTTTATCTATTGCTTCAGGATGATTAACAGTAAAAGATTCTTCAGTTCCAATAACTGAATCTTTAACTATCTTTATTAAATTACCTGGTACTAAATTTACACCTTGTTCTTGCATTACCCCACATCTAAAATCTGGTCCTTTAGTATCATACATAATAGCTACTTGTTTTTTAGTAATATTTCTAACTTTTTTAACAACATCAACAATATTACTATATTCTTCATAATTACCATGAGAAAAATTAATTCTTGCTACATTCATCCCTGCCATAACCATAGATGACATAACTTCAACAGTCTGACTAGCAGGTCCTATACTACAAATAATTTTTGTTTTCTTCATATTTCCACCCTTTATCCTACAATAGAATTATAATATAAATGCCATAAATATACAATTATAATTCGAACAAAAAAAAGCTCTATGTAAAGAGCTTTTATAATTATTTAAGTTTTAATCCTAATTCATCTAATTGCTTTTGAGTAACTTTTCCTGGAGCTTCATTCATCAAATCTTGAGCACTAGCTGTTTTAGGAAATGCAACTACTTCTCTTATATTATCAGTATTAGCAAGAATCATAACAAGTCTTTCTAATCCAATTCCAACACCACAATGTGGTGGTGCTCCATACTTAAATGCTTCTAAGAAGAATCCAAACTTCTCTTGTGCTTCTTCAGGCGTCATATCAATAGCTTCAAATACTTTAGCTTGTGTTTCACTATCATGAATTCTAACAGACCCACTTAATAATTCATATCCATTTAAAACAAGGTCATATGCTCTAGAATAGCAGTTTTCTTTATCTGTTAATAACTTATCCATATCTTCTTTTCTTGGAGAAGTAAATGGATGATGCGCTGCAACAAATCTATTTTCTTCTTCAGAATACTCAAACATAGGAAACTCAGTAACCCATAAGAAATTAAACTTATCTTCAGGTATTAAATGATTATCACGTGCAAGTTTAACTCTCAAAGCACCTAAAGCAGTTTTTGAAATTGCTTTCTTATCTGCTACTATAAATACCATATCATTATCTTCTAATTCTAATTCTTTAATTAATTTCTTTTGTTCTTCAGGTGACATTATCTTAATTATAGAACCTGATAATTCTTTATCATTATATTTTAAATAAGATAGTGCTTTAGCTTTATAAACCTTAACAAAATCAGTAAGCTTGTCAATTTCTTTTCTTGATACTGTTGATGCTAAACCTTTTAAAACAATTGCATTAATCTCTCCTCCATCAGCAATAATTTTACTAAACACTTCGAAGAAAGTCTTTTCAAATATATGAGTAATGTTCTTTATTTCCATTCCAAATCTAGTATCTGGTTTATCACTACCAAAACGATCCATGCATTCATTATATGTAAGTCTTGGGAATGGCTCTAAATCAACATCTTTTATTTCTTTAAAAATCTTTTTCATTAAACCTTCAACAGTTGCCCAAATATCTTCTTCGCTTGAAAAACTTTGTTCAATATCTATTTGAGTAAATTCAGGCTGTCTATCAGCACGTAAGTCTTCATCTCTAAAACATCTTGCAATTTGGAAATATTTCTCCATTCCACCAATCATTAACAATTGTTTAAATATTTGAGGTGATTGAGGTAATGCATAAAAATGACCATTATTAACTCTTGAAGGAACTAAATAGTCTCTTGCACCTTCAGGTGTTGGAACACATAAAATTGGTGTCTCTACTTCAATAAAACCATTATCAGATAAATAATTTCTTGCAATCATCGTTACTTTATGACGTAATACTAAATTATTTTTTAAAGATTCACGTCTCAAATCCAAATAACGATATTTTAATCTTGTTTCTTCAAGTGCAGTTGTACTATCACTTATTTCAAAAGGAATATCTATAGAAGGATTAATTAATTCTAAATAATTAAGAATTACTTCTATCTCTCCTGTAGGTATTTTATAATTTTTACTTTCTCTTTCTGATATTTCTCCAACCGCTTTAATAACAGATTCAGTCTTTAAAGAAGTAGCTAAATCATAATACTCACTCTCTGGTCTAACAATTAACTGAATAATACCTGATCTATCTCTTAAATCAATAAAAACAAGCCCACCAAGATTTCTTTTCTTTTGTACCCATCCATATAGCTCAACAGTTTCTCCAACATTATTTATATTAAATTCTGCATTATTATATTTTTTCATATTTATTACTCCTCCTCTTTGTGATGACAACAGTGATGTTCCTCTTTCTCATGATTGTGTCCACAGCAATGATGTTCTTCATCATGATGATGTCCACACTCACATTCATCAAAATCATAATCTACAAGATCTTCATCACTTAAATGTTCATCTAAATAATATAGTAAATAATCTACACTAACTAATTCTTCTTCTTTTGTTTTATTATTCTTTATTTTTACTTCATCATTTTTTAAATCTTCATCATTTAATAATATTAAATACTTAGCATTTAATCTATCAGCTTGTTTAAATTGAGCCTTTAAAGCACGTCCAGTATATTCAGTATCAACTCTAAATCCATTAGCACGTAAATAATGAACAAGGCTTGCAGCATATTTCTTTTCTGTATCAGATACATACATTACAAATACTTCAAGATCATCAATTATAGGAAGCTTAACTTCTTCCAAATCAAGAGCTTGCACAATTCTTCCAAGACCACATGCAAATCCAATACATGCAGTTTCAGGTCCACCTAAAGCATCAACTAGACCATTATATCTTCCTCCACCAGCTAAAACATTATTTGAACCAAATCCTTCAACAGAAGCTTCAATTTCAAATACAGTATGATTATAATAATCAAGACCTCTAACAAGTTTAGGATCTATTTCATAATCTATCTCAAGTTCATTCAAATACTCTTGAACTTTTGAAAATCTATTCTTACTTTCTTCATTTAAATAATCAATAGTTCTCGGAGCATTCTTTAATAAATCATTATCTTTATCAACTTTACAATCTAATATTCTAAGTGGATTCTTATCTATTCTATCATTACAGTCTTCACATAGATCTTTAATATGTGGTTTAAAATAATCAATCAACGCTTTTCTATAATTATCACGTGACTCCTTATCTCCTAAAGAATTAATTTTAACTCTTACTCCTTTAAGTCCAAGTATTTGTAAAAGCATAACAGGAATAGATATTACTTCAGCATCAACAAGTGGATCATCACTACCTAAAACTTCCACACCAAATTGAGTAAATTCGCGATCTCTTCCACTTTGAGGTCTTTCATATCTATACATTGTTCCATTATAAAAAACTTTAACAGGTTGAGTTGGATCTCCATACATCTTATTTTCTATATAACTTCTAACAATTCCAGCTGTACCTTCAGGTCTTAATGTAATGTTACGCTCTCCTCTATCAACAAAATCATATGTCTCTTTAGTAACAACATCTGTAGTTTCACCAATTCCTCTATGGAATAGCTCACTAGCCTCAAAGATAGGAGTTCTAATATAGTTATAATTATATTTCTCCATCAAACTATCAATTACTTTATTAACATATTGCCATTTCTTAGCAGTTTCTCCATACAAGTCTAAACAACCCTTTTGTTTACTTATCATAATATCCTCCTTATAAAATAAAAAGATGGCATCTAAAGGACGAGTTTCCCCGTGGTGCCACCTTAATTCCATATTAAATATGCTTGTTAGTGATAACGCTTTCAAGCGATTCTTTATAAACGCAAGTGTCTTCATACTTTTTCCTTAAGTATTTCCATCAACCATACTCTTTCTAGAAAGTAATTAGTATTACTCCTCTTGCAAAGACAACTATATAATACAACAACAAGGAAATAAATTCAAGCTTAATTTACAATATTTATTTTATTAATTAGGATATAAATGGAATTCATAGCAACCAACACTAGATGGAATAACTTCATCGATAGATTCAACATATTGACTTCCATCACAGTCTATTTCTCTTTCTGATATTGGAACATAATGAGATTCGGATCCAACTATATCGAATTGATCTTTTGATAAATTAAAATAGCTATTACTAGTTGGAGTATCAGAATCATCCGTATTCTTATAAATAAATATTTGCATAATATACAGTTGTTTAAACAAATAAAAGTAAACCAAATGTAAAAAGAGCGTATACACACTCTTTTTATATTAATGCATTACATATAAAAATTATTATTTAAAAATCATACTTGAGGATACATAGGATCTTTTGGACCATTATAGCCATAATATTCCATCTGATTCAAGTTACCTATAGATTCATCACCAAAAACGTCACCATAATATTCAGAACAAGGATCATTAGAAATTTTCGTATCAATATTATTAAAATCGCCATTAGCTACAATACAAGCTTCATATTCGGAGCTATAAAATACATCTACGATTATATCATCAACATTATAATCGCTATCATACCACTCTTCCCATGTCATTCCCTCTTCATACTCATAATAAACTGGTATTTTGGCATCATTAATATAAACTGCAAATGATGGATTTTTTGTTACTTCTACGTTTGTATTTATTGTTATATTTATTTTTTCTATCGCTTTAGCTATCATTGGAACTGCTACCATCACTGCAAGTACTATCATCATTACTTTTCTTATCATTTGTACTTTTATCATTAATACTAATAAAGCAATACTTATAACTAATACGGTAACTACTTTTACTATTTCATCTACTGTCTTTGGATTTGCAACGGTCTCTTCTTTTTCTGTTGTTAAAGTCATTCCAAGTACTTGTGTTGCTTCATACTTTCCACTAGCAAGAACTGTTTCAGGTACTTCTTTGTTATATAGTAAAGTAATCGTGACTTCTTTTTCTTCCCCAGCTTTAATTATTTCTTCATCACCATCATACTCAAATACATATTTTATATATTCATCTGTACTATTTATATTTCCTTTTGTTAAATAATAATCATTATCTGTATTATTTTTTACTAAAGCCTTATAAACTACTCTATCATTAACATCTTTAAATTTAACATCAACATCTATATTTAATCCATTGATCTTAGCAGGGCTATTAATAACAGCCATTCCTACTCTTTCAACCAACTCAATTTTTTTGATTTTTACTTCTCTTGGAGCAGGAGCATTTGAAAAATGTAATACAATTTTATCGTAATAAGCAAGAACTGAATAATCAAAATCATCATTAATCGCTTCTTTTAAACGATCTGTTAAAACAAGCTCAATAGAATCATCTTCATTAAAATCATCTAAAACAAAATAACCAGACTCAACCTGAGTATCATAATTAAAAGTACCTGCATAATATCGTTTACCATTATATTTTAAATTGAAATCATAAGAATCATCATGATCTATATATTCATTTTCGAATAAATCACTATAACGATCTGTTACAAATCTAAAAGCTCTATTCTCTAAATCTGACATATCTTCCATATTCTCATATTCATAAAAATTAACTTCTAAAACTTTTTCTGCAGCGTGAACATTAATCATAACTCCAAACATTACAAAAATTGCAGCTACAAATAACAAAGTTTTATTTTTCATAGTATCAACTCCATATCCTTATAGTTACAATTTAACATAGCTTATGTAAATTTACAATAAATTACATTCATTAAAAAATAATAGAGTGTAAATTTTTACACAAAAAAAAGAGCTATACGCTCATTAACTCTTCTTCTTTTGTTTTAGTCATTTCTTCAACTTTTTTGTTATATTCGTTAACTAAATCTTGAACTTCTTTATCTTTAGCT
>JAEEGL014525816.1_pt1 | contig 20454 bp, 20 predicted proteins | sample 9134231 | NCBI WGS metagenome assembly JAEEGL01 (sample SAMN16246548, study PRJNA631951) | gut metagenome | biome: gut microbiome; feature: rumen; material: fiber-attached | host: Bos | place: Iran: Karaj | collected 2018-10 | reverse complement strand
CGATTCAACGATGGGATACGGCATTTATATAGACTGGATGACCAATTGACATATTCCGACGTCAGACGCCATAAAATAACATTGCGATGAAAAAGTGCAGCGGGTTATTTTACGGAATTAACGATCTACGCATTACGATAAAAAAGAACAAGCTCTATTTTCTTATCGCCGCCGCAAGCGTTGCCGTCGGCATCGCGGCGGCGATAAAAGGTTTATCCGGCTACATAGAGAAAAAAGAGGTTCTTTCTTTCATCGGATATATCGCCGCAGGGGAGTATCCGTTCGGAAAAGTATTTTTTTCGTCATTCATTCTGCCTTTGTTGCTTTGCTTCTCGATCATACTTACTTCAGTGAATTATTATTCCATTTTTCTTTATTATTTAGAATTATTTATTGCAAGTTACGCTATTTTTAGGAATACTTTGGCAGCATTATACGCCGGCGTCCTGTTTGGACTGTGTTCTTTGACGCTATTCGTCGTTCCTCTGTTTTTATTTAACGTTCTATTGATCACGGCGTTCTGGACGGAGGTCTATTGCGCCGTCGGATATCCTTGCAGAAAGAAAATATTGTATATGATCCCGTACGGGTGCCATTGGGAGAAGACCAAAAGATCGCTTTTCAAAACAATAACGATCGTTCTCGTCGGCAACACCGTTTTCACCACGTTCGCATCTTTGATTTTTTATCTCGTTTTTCACTCATAATACGCTCTCCTTTTACCATACTAACCACAAAAAGGAGATTATATGCTAAAAAACACACTGAAAATCAGCTTGATCTGCGTGCTGTCCCTGGCGTTTTCGGCCGGCATCGCGCTTTTTCACCCTCATAACCGAAACAGAGTGTCCGCGCAAGCGGCTAACGACTATCGAGCGATGTATATGATCGATCACGATACGGGCACGGTCATCAAAGCGGAAAACGAGAACGACAGATATCCCATTGCGAGTATGGTAAAGATTATGACTCTTTTACTCTCTCTCGAAGAGATAGACGCGGGGAAAATGGACAAGAACGAAAAGATCAGAATATCCGATTACGCCGCGGGAATGGGCGGTTCTCAGATGTTTCTTGACGCGGGAAAAGAATATCCCGTAAACGATTTGTTAAAAGGTGTCGTCGTATGCAGCGCCAATGACGCAGCCGTCGCTCTCGGCGAACGGATAGCGGGCGATAACGATTCATTCGTTCATAAAATGAACGATCGAGCGCGTGAGCTTCATATGGACGACACTCTTTTTTGCAACGCAACGGGCTTACCCGATTCCGGCGAACAATATTCGACGGCAAAAGACGTGACCGCCATGATGCGAGAATTGCTTTCCCATCCGCTGTATTACGAATACACGAAGATCACGCTGGAAGACTACGTCCACCCGGACGGAAGAGTAACTCAAATGGTCAACACGAATAAATTGATCCGCTCTTACGACGGATGCGACGCCGGCAAAACCGGTTTTACCGATGAAGCTATGTTTTGCCTCAGTTCCAGCGCCCAAAGAAACGGAATGCGCGTTGTAGCCACCTTACTCGGCGCTCCCGACAGCAAAACAAGATTCAAACGAGTGAGCGAAGCCTTTTCATACGCTTTTGCAAATTACGAAGTACGATCGTTTTTAAAGAAAAACGAAGCCATTCCGTCTGAAATCGATGTTTTGCAAGCCAAAAACCCGTTAAAGAGCGTCGTATGCGACAGAGATATCGCCGTTTTCGGTAAGAAAGGAGAAACGGAAAACTACGTTCTTTCCGTTGATTTTTTCGACGATCTTCGCGCGCCGATCTCGAGATCGACAGCCGTCGGCTCCGTCACGCTTTTATCTCAAACGGGAGAAGTAGTCAGTAAAGGAACGCTATACCCGACCGAGGACGTAAATAAACGTAATTTCTTCGATAATTTCCGCGAAGCAGCCGAAAAATGGCCGATCGCTGAATAAAAAAACGTTACGGCGAGAACGGTTTTATTCCGTTTTCTCCGTAACATTTACATAAAACGCCTTGACTTTTATAAAAAAATATTTTACTATCTAATCTATGCTTATTTCATTATTTACCAGCGGTTATCCGCTGCCGATCATATTGATACTGGGTTTGGCGCTCATACTAAGCGCTGTTCTATCCATGGTCGTTCACGAAAACGCGCACGGCTTCGTCGCGCTCAAATGCGGCGACGATACGGCCAAGAAAAGGGGACGTCTGACTTTCAATCCTCTGGCGCATTTCGATTACGCGGGACTTATTTTGATGCTTTTGGTCGGGTTCGGATGGGCAAAGCCGGTACCGATCAATCCGTTCAATTTCAAAAACAAAAAACTCGGCGTCGTCCTTGTATCTATAGCCGGCGTCGTCTCGAACGTCCTTATGGCAGGGATATCGCTCCTTCTTATCTACTTTTTATACGACTACCTCGTCGCCATCTGTATGATGAGTAGCGCCGTACGGCTTTTAGGTTATCTTTTCGTCTATTTCTTACAATACATGGTTGTTTTAAACATCATGCTTGCGTTTTTTAATATTCTCCCCATCTGTCCTTTAGACGGATTCAGATTGGTGGACAGTTTGTTGCCTTCGGGTAATAAATATTCAACTTTTATGTACAAATACGGGAATATCGTTCTGCTTGTTTTCGTCGGCATCTGCTTTATACTGAGCCACGTCGGACTAAAAGAGTACAGCGTTTTTTATCAGGTGCAACAACTTGCTTATCGCTTGCTCGACATCGTACAGGGGGCATAATATGGCGACTTATCTCAACAGCACTCTGGAAGACGTTAAATTTCATATCGACAACCAGGATTTCGACGGCCCGATCGACCTTCTCGTAAAAATGGTACGCGAGTCGAAGATCGATATTATGGATATTTTCGTAAGCGACATCACCTCGCAGTATATCCATTACGTCGAGAATCTGAAAGAACTGGACTACGAATACGTGTCGCACTACATCGTTATGGCGGCCATCCTTATCGAAATCAAATCGGCAAGAATGATGCCTTCTCAAGACGAAGACGATCCGTATCAATCGGAGATCGAAGAAACCGCGGAGCAGATCATATCGGACGTACAAAGGAATTTACTTTTGTCCACGCCCGAAAAACTTCGGCCGATGGAAGTCACCAACGTCTTCTATAACGAACCGAAATACGATAAAGACGACTATAAGTTGATCGTCAAAGCGATCGACCTGGATAAACTTTTGGACGCGTATATGCTCGTTATCGAGCGCACGGAGATCATCGATAAAGCGCCCCAGGTACAAACGATAGAAAAAGAGACGTTCAGCGTAGCCGATAAAGTCAAAGAACTTTCCGGAGAATTGAGAACGAAAAAGAAAGTCAGTTTCTTTTCCCTTTTTACGAACGCCAATACCCGATCGGAATTACTTAACGTGTTCCTGGCGGTACTGATCTTGGTCAAAAAGCAAGTCGCCATGGCCATGCAAGGGGAGTACCACGGCGATATCATGCTTGTACATAACGAAGAAAACGATAAACCACTACGAGACGAGGAAATACAGAACGATGTTGACGAATATAATTGAGGGACTTATTTTCGCAGCCGCCACCGGCGTTACATACGATGCGATGAAAACCTTTTTCGGCGAAGAATACACCGAAAAAGAGATCAAAACCGCACTGAACGAAATACGAGAAAAGTATTCCGGCGACAGCGGCATCATTTTGATCGAATTCAATAATACGTTTCAGTTTCAGACCAATCCGAAATACAGCGATAAATTGGCGGACATCCTGGTGCCCATCAAAGAAAAACAACTCAGCCAAACGGTGCTCCAGACTCTCGCTATCATCGCCTATCGTCAACCCATTACCAGGATGGAGATCGAAGAAGTACGCGGCGGCGTCAGCAGCGACTATGCTATCGGTATTTTAATGAAAGCGGAATTGATCGAGGTCAAAGCAAGAAAGGAGACCTTGGGCCGACCCTCCCTTTACAGTACGACGGATAAATTCCTGAAACATTTCCAATTGAAATCGCTGGAAGACTTACCCGCCTACGAAGAATTGATGCAAAGCATTCAAGACAGCGGAAAATTCAATAAAACGAGCGACAATCTGTACGAGATCAAGAGCAGTTCTCTTTATACGGGCGAAACGGAAGACAAGTTCTTTGAAGATATGGACGAATCTACGCCCGACTTCTTGCAGGACGAAGATATTTTGGAAGTCGCTTCGGACGACGTTCCGAAAGAGGATTGATCCGTCGATATCATTGAGAATAAAACGAACTCGAATTAAAATACTATTCTTCGGAATGGTATTTTTTTTCGTTGGTTATTTATTTACCGTTATATTATGGCTCATTCCCATTAAGGTCTCCGCGCTCGGGTTTTGGGAAAACGAGAATGGCAAACGCAATTTCTCGCTTAAAGTATCTTTTTACGAAAAGACGTTCGCTAAACGAGACGATAAAGCCGCCGAACCGACGAAGAAGCAGAGTAAGATCTTTAAAAGAAATTTCTTGAAAAATTTTAAACCGTCCGACATTCCTTTCGACGCCTTACAAAAACTCGATCTCTCCGTTGTTTTGCCGGAACATAAGTACGACGGGGCGGCCATCGTTTTTTCCATGCTCTCGGCGCTTACGTATCCGCTTCCGGTAAAGATATCCCTTTATCGCGGTAAAAAGACTTATTGGGAAATATTTGCCAAGGCTTCTTTCTCTCTTTACGACATAATTCCCGTTTTGTTGCGAAAACTAATAAAAGGAGATAATAATAAATGGAAATAACAACGTTATTGAGAGAAGCCGTGGGTAGCGTCAGAAGCGTACTCGACGTCAACCGCGTCATCGGAGAACCGATAAGCGCAGGGACCGCCACCATTCTGCCGATCACAAAAATGACGATCGGATTCGCCAGCGGGGGCGGAGAGGTCGAAGGAAAATCCGTTAAGAATAAAGAACTCCCCGTCGGGTGCGTGGGAGGAGGGGCAAATATCTTTCCCATAGGTTTTTTGATCATTACCCAAACGAGCGTTAAATATCTGAAAACGGAGGAAACGGAAGTATGGAGCGATCTGCTGCAAAAAGTCGTCGGTTCTTTATCGTAAGCATATTGACAGTCGCCGTATCGGCTTTTTTGCTGTCACTTTTATTCGGGACGGGCATAAAAGCGGCGCACGCTGCCAACGGTTCTTCTTATATCGTTATGCGCGCCGACACGTTGGAAATAATAAAAGGCGAAAACTATACCGTTCGGCAACCGATGGCGAGCACAACGAAGATCATGACCGCTCTTCTTATCTGCGAAAACTGCTCTCCCGGTGAGACCGTTCGCATCAAAAAAGAATCGGTGGGAATAGAAGGCAGCTCCGTATATCTGAAAGAAGGCGAAGAATACACCGTTAAAGAACTGCTTTTCGGATTAATGCTCCGCAGCGGAAACGACTGCGCCTCGGCGCTCGCCGCTCATTTGGGCGGAAACGTCGAAAAATTTGTCGAAATGATGAATTTGCGCGCAGCTCAACTCGAATTAAAAGATACCCATTACGTCAATCCGCACGGTCTGCACCATAAAGATCATTATACGTCCTGCTACGACTTATGCAAACTCGGTTGCATTGCAATGAAAAACCCGTTGTTCAAAGAGATCGTCGCTACAAAGTCGACCACGATAGGAAAGGGCGAATATAAAAAGACGATCGCGAACAAAAACAAAATACTTTTCCGTTACGACGGAGGGAACGGGATCAAAACGGGCTATACGAAAGCCGCGGGAAGATGCCTTGTTGCTTCGGCGGAAAGAAATAACGTCCGCCTTGTTGCCGCCGCGCTCAACGTCCCCGATATGTTCGGCTTGTGCGAAAACCTGATGGATTACGGGTTTTCCGTTTTAAAAAAACAGGGCTCAAAATAATTGCTTTTTTCACGGAATGACAGTATCATTAATAGCGAAAAAAATACAAACGGAGAAAAAATGAGAATCAATAAATATATTTCCTCTTCGGGATTATGTTCCCGAAGAACGGCGGAAACGTACATAACGGGCGGCAAAGTCAAAGTAAACGGAAAAGTCGTGACCGACCTTGCCACAGATATCAACGAAGATAACGATACCGTCGTCGTGAACGGACAGAAACTGACTCCCGTCGTTCGTTACTCTTATATCATGTTCCACAAACCGAAGGGCTGCATCTGTACGTTGAAAGACGAAAAAGGACGCAAAACCGTTATGGATTATTTACCCGAATTCGAGAACAAGCGTATCTATCCGATCGGAAGACTGGATTACGACACCGAAGGTCTGCTCCTTCTTACCAACGACGGAGCTTTGTCCAATCTGCTCACGCAACCTTCTTCCGAAGTACCGAAGACCTATTCCGTCAAAATCGAAGGGCAGATTTCGGAAAGCGAACTCGCCACCATGCGCAACGGCATGACGATCGACGGTTATAAACTCAAAAAATGTAAGATTTCCGTTAAGGAATCGGACGAAAAATCAACAAAAATGGAAATAACCATCTTCGAAGGAAAGAACAGACAGATCCGTCGTATGTTCGAGACGATGGGTAAGACCGTCTGCTTTTTGAAGAGGATCAAGATCGGCGAGATCAGACTCGGCGGTCTTACGAGGGGCACCTATCGCTACCTTACCGACAAAGAAGTCGCCATGTTGAAGGGCCTTTGCTGACCGATCGGACGCAATACGAAATAAAAGGGGAGAAATCATGTAAATTTCTCCCTTTATTTTTTTCATATGATTGCTTTTGAAAATCAAATAGTGTATACTGTCTTTGATTTTTCGCGCATACGCGAATCCGGAGGTTTTTCAGAATGCCATTTTCCATTTTTATCGGCGCAGAAACAATGTCGATAGGCGATAAATGGGCGATCAGCGGCATCACTACGTTGATCGGACTGGGAATGACTTTTGCCATCCTTGCCTTCCTTATCGGCACCATTTTGCTGATGAGACTCATTTTAAAAGAACTCGAAAAAGTTCTGCCGAATTTGAAACGCAAAAGAAAGAAAGCAAAGAGCGACGCTTCCGCAAACGAAGCCGTCGCGGTAAACGAAGTTCTTCCCGAACGTAACGATAATTCCATCGACGATGAAACGATGAAAGCCATCGAAGCGGCCGTTATGAATTACGTCAAGAAAGACGACAATTTCGTTAAAATAAAATCCGTCTCCGTCGCCACCGAAGAATCCGCTCCTGATCAGGCGCAAGAAACCGCGAGCGCTCCCGCCCCCAACCAACAAGCAAGCGGAACGGGAAAAGCCGTCAACGCGCCCATGCCCGGCACTATCCTGAAGATTGCCGTCGCAAACGGTAAGCAAGTCAAAGAGGGCGAACTCATTTTCGTACTCGAGGCCATGAAGATGGAAAACGATATTGTCTCCCCGGCAAGCGGCGTCTTTACCGCCACCGTTGCCGAAGGCGCAAAAGTCAACACCGGCGATCTGATCGCCGAGATAAAATAAGGAGGGCTGATATGGATTTATTACTCAACGCCCAATCTGCGGGAGAAAGGTTTTCGGACGCTTTTTCCAACCTGTGGCAATCTACGGGCTTTAAGACCTTCTTGCCGGAATACTATTTGATGAAGGGGTATAACCTCGGCATCTGGGGTATGTTCATCATGCTCATCGTGGCCGCATTTCTCGTTTGGCTCGCCATCGCCAAGAAATTCGAGCCCATGCTTCTTTTGTCCATCGCGTTCGGGATGCTGATCATTAACATCCCCGGCGTTTATTCCGTCCTGTACGGTACGGGCGGATATACCTTTACCGACGAAGTAGGTAAAACCATCGCGCAAGGCACGCTCGAAGACCTCTGCAACTCGTTCGGCGTCGTCTATAACAACGCGAGCGCCGACACGTTAAACGCTTCTTTACAGGCGTTAAAAGATTATATGGCGTCCCATTGGGAGAGCCTCGGCGCGATCGGCCAATACACCGACACCTGCTGTTCTTACGGCATCATCGCGGATAAGGGACTTATTTATTACCTTTACAAAGGCGTAGATTGGGTCATCTTTCCGCCGCTTATATTCCTTGGCATCGGCGTAATGACCGACTTCGGACCTTTGCTTGCCAACCCGAAGAGCTTGCTTCTCGGCGCGGCCGCTCAGCTCGGTATCTTTTTGACCTTTACCGGAGCGCTTCTGTTCGGCTTTAACGAACAAGCGGCTTCTTCCATCGCCATCATCGGCGGCGCGGACGGTCCCACGGCTATCTACCTCACGCAAAAAATGGCGTCGAAAGCCATGTTCAACGGACAACATCAAGAACTGCTCAGCGCTATCGCCATCGCGGCGTATTCGTACATGGCGCTCGTTCCGGTCATTCAACCGCCTATCATGAAGGCGCTCACCACCAAGAAAGAACGTCTTATTCGTATGGAACAGCTTCGTCCCGTTTCCAAAAAAGAAAAGATCATATTCCCCATCGTGGTTTCCGCGGTCGTCGGTATCGTTCTTCCTTCGGCTCTGCCTCTTCTCGGTATGTTGATGCTCGGTAACCTGTTCCGCGAATCGGGCGTCGTACCTCGTCTTGCAAAGACTGCCGAAAACGAACTTATCAATATCATCACCATCTTCCTGGGCGTTACGGTCGGGACGAAAGCGTTTGCTCCCGTCTTCCTGCAAGTCCAGACCATACTCATCATCGTTCTCGGCGTCGTCGCGTTCAGCTTCGGTACCGCGGGCGGCGTTCTCCTCGGAAAACTCATGAGTAAACTTTCCGGCGGAAAGATCAATCCGCTTATCGGCGCCGCCGGCGTCAGCGCCGTTCCTATGGCCGCGCGCGTTGCGCATGACGTAGGCAGAAAAGAAGACCCGGATAACTACTTACTTATGCACGCTATGGGCCCGAACGTGGCCGGCGTTATCGGAAGCGCGGTCGCCGCAGGCGTACTGATCGCAATGTTTGCTTAATCTATACGGAGGTATACTATCATGAAAAACAAATTACTCATTACAGAAACGATATTAAGAGACGCTCACCAATCTCAGGCCGCGACGCGTATGCGTACGGAAGATATGCTTCCCGCATTGGATAAACTCGACAAGATCGGGTATTATTCCGTAGAGTGCTGGGGTGGAGCAACCTACGACAGCTGCCTTCGTTTCTTGGACGAAGACCCGTGGGAACGTCTTCACGTCCTGAAAGAGGGTATGCCCAATACGAAGCTTCAAATGCTTTTGCGCGGACAAAACCTGCTCGGATACAAGCATTATGCGGACGACGTCGTCGACTTCTTCGTCAAAAAGAGCATCGAAAACGGTATCGATATCATTCGTATTTTCGACGCGCTCAACGATATCCGAAACCTGGAACAGGCGGTCAAGTCCTGCAAAAAGTATAAAGGTATCTGCGAAGCGACGTTAAGCTACACGACCAGCCCCGTACATAATATCGATTATTTCGTAAACGTCTCCAAAAAACTGGAAGCGATGGGCGCCGATACCATTTGCATCAAAGATATGGCCAACCTGTTGCTCCCGTACACCGCTTACGATCTCGTTAAAGCCATCAAATCGGCCGTCAAGATCCCGGTGCATCTGCACACCCATAACACGGCTGGAACGGGCGATATGGTTTATTTAAAAGCCGCCGAAGCGGGCGTTGATATTATCGACACCGCGCTTTCTCCGTTCGCTAACGGAACCAGCCAGCCCTGTACCGAATCCATCGTCGCTACCCTCCAAGGCACCGACAGAGATACCGGATTGGATCTTGCCGCGCTCAACGACGTAGCCAAGGTCTTCAAGCCCGTTGCCGACAGACTCCTTAAAGAGGGCATTATCAATCCCAAAGTTTTACACGCAGACGCCAACGCTCTCATTTATCAAGTGCCGGGCGGAATGCTCAGCAACCTTATCAAACAGCTTTCCGATCAGAACGCCGCCGATAAACTCCCCGACGTTTTGCAGGAAGTCCCGCGCGTAAGAGAAGACTTCGGATATCCTCCGCTTGTCACTCCCACCAGCCAGATCGTAGGAACGCAAGCCGTTCTGAACGTTCTGAAAGGGGAAAGATACGCCATGGTCACCAAAGAAAGCAAAGGACTCCTTCGCGGCGAATACGGCAAATTGCCGGCTGAACCTAATGCTGAAGTGGTCAAAAAGTGCATCGGCGACGACAAGCGTATCGAGTGCCGTCCCGCAGACCTTCTCAAACCCGAATTCGAAGCCTACAAGAAGGAAATGGAAAAATACTACACTTGCGACGAAGACGTCCTCAGCTACTGTATGTTCCCGCAGGTCAGCGAAAAGTTCTTTAAAGCAAGAGAAGAAAAACATAAGCGCAAGTTGACCGTAAAAGTCAACGGAACGGAATACAACGTCGAAGTATACGACTCCGCTTATACGGCTCCGAAAGCGGCCCCCGCGCCGCAAACCGCCGCTCCCGCGGCCGCTCCGCAACCGGCTCCGGCTCCCGCCGCCGCCCCCAAGGCCGTCGGAAAGGGCACTCCCTTGCTCGCTCCGATGCCCGGAACTCTTTTGAAATATAAAGTAAATAACGGCGCGACCGTCAAAGCGGGCGAAGCCGTGCTCATTCTCGAAGCCATGAAGATGGAAAACGAGATCACCGCTCCCGCGTCGGGCGTCTTTAATTACGTTGCCGCCGAAGGCAGCAAATTGAATACCAAAGACGTCATCGCCACCATCGGTTGATGAAAGTATACGTAATAGGCGGAGGAGCCGCGGGTATGATGAGCGCAATTTGCGCTCGCAGGCGCGGCTTCGACGTCACTATACTGGAGAGGAACGAAAAAACCGGTAAAAAGCTTTTTATTACCGGAAAGGGAAGATGTAATCTAACGAACGATTCTTCCGTGCAAAACCTTATCGAAAACACCGTGCGTAACGGTAAATTTCTGTTCGGCGTCTTTCGCAACTTTGACAGCGAAAAGTGCATGAACTTTTTCGAAGAGCTCGGCGTGCCTCTGAAAACGGAAAGGGGAAACCGCGTTTTTCCCGTTTCGGATAAATCGTCCGACGTTATTTCCGCGTTGAACAACGAAATAAAAAGACTGAAGATCGAAGTTAAACTCCGCCAAAGGGTTACCGGTTTTGTTATCAGCGATAATTCGATCCGAGAGATCGTAACGGAAAAAGAAAGATATACCGACGTCGGATACGTCGTTCTCGCAACGGGCGGATTCACGTATCCCGCCACGGGCAGCACGGGAGACGGGTATCGTCTCGCCGCTTCCGTCGGGCATACTGTAGTCGATCCCGTACCTTCTCTTTGCGACGTTATTCTGAAAGAATCGACGGCCGGACTGCGCGGTCTTTCTTTAAAAAACGTAGAGTGTTCCGTATTTAAAGACGGCAAAAAAACGTATTCGGAATTCGGAGAGATGCTCTTCACCGACAAAGGTGTCGGCGGACCGTGCGTTCTGTCCCTATCCGCCCGCATTTGCCGAAGCGATTTTTCCGGAATGAAATTTCTGATCGACCTGAAGCCCGCTTTGGATGAAGAAACGCTGAAAGCAAGGGTGCAACGCGATCTCGACTCTCAGAACAACAAAGCGATCAAAAACGTATTGCCCGCGCTTCTGCCGAAAAGTTTGATCCCCGTCGTACTGGCGCAAGCGCAGATATCGGGCGAAAAGCAATGCAACGCCGTCACAAAGGCAGAAAGAGCGCGCCTCGTCGACGCCTTAAAACATCTGACCTTTCATATTCTCGGTTGTGAAAAGGACAGAGCGGTCATCACAGCGGGCGGTGTCAAAGTCGACAAAATATCGCCGAAAACAATGCGCAGCAAGCTATGCGACAATCTGGCTTTTGCCGGAGAGATCATAGACGTGGACGCTATGACGGGCGGATATAATCTTCAAATCGCGTTCGCGACCGGTTTTGCCGCCGGAAACAACGTGGAAATAATCGAATAAACAAGGAGGAAACCATGAATATCGCTATCGACGGACCCGGAGGAAGCGGAAAAAGCACCATCGCCAAGATATTGGCAAAAAAATTGCATTTTGCATACCTTGACACGGGAGCAATGTATCGAGCCATCGCCTATTACGCACTGGAAAAGGGCGCGGACGTCGCCGACGAAAAGACGATACTGCCTCTTCTTTCGGACATGGAAATGAAAGTATGGGAAGAGGGCGGCGTGCAGCAAGTATCCGTCAATGGGATCAATACCACCCCCTATATACGGGAAAACCGTATTTCCATGGCGGCGAGCACAGTCTCGAAGATCCCCGCCGTACGTATCAAATTAGTAGAGTTGCAACGCGAGATCGCATCCAAAACCGATTGCATTTTGGACGGCAGAGATATCGGTAGCTACGTACTCCCCAACGCGGATTTCAAATTCTATATGACGGCGGACAGCAAAGTACGCGCCGAAAGACGGCATAAAGAACTGCTTGAAAAAGGTCAGGACATTCCTGTTGAAGCCTTGCTCGAAGAGATCGAAAAAAGAGACTTGCAGGACAAAACGCGTTCTTTCGCGCCGCTCGTAGTATGCGAGGACGCGGTCGTCATCGATACGACCGATCTGACCATTGAAGAAGTGACAGACCGTATTTGTCGAATCGTATGCAAATAATACTGGCCGAAAACTGCGGTTTTTGCAACGGAGTCGAACGCTCCGTCGCAATGGCAAAAGATGCCGTAAAAACGCACAAACGGGTATTTTGCCTTCATCCGCTCATTCATAACGACGCCGTCGTGCGCGGCCTTGGTATCCCGGTTTTGACCGACCGGGCGGAATTACGCCCGGAAGACGCCGTGATCGTCAGCGCGCACGGGGCTGCTCCGGACGTTTATGATGACGTGCGAAAAAGCGCGGCGTTGATCGACGCGACCTGTCCGTTTGTACAAGAAATCCACAAAAAAGCTCGGGAATACGCCGAAAAAGGGTACGAAATACTACTCCTCGGCGATAAAAGCCACGTCGAAGTGATCGGGACGGCGGGATGGTGCGAGGGCCATTGTCAGATCCTGTCCGCGCCGGAAGAAGCGGACTTGACACGCGCGGAAAAATTCGTACTGATGGCGCAAAGCACTTATAACAGCGATTTATTCGATTTGCAAGCAAAAAAAATTTGCGATTCCGCAAGAAAATCAAAAAAAATACTTGAAATAGTTAAAACTATTTGCTATACGACAATAAAGCGTCAAAAGGAAGTCGAAAAAATGACTTCCGAATGCGACATCATTTTGGTGATAGGGGACGAAAATAGTTCAAACACGCAAAAATTATATCGCATCGCCCGTAATAACGGTGCCGACGCCTATATCATATCGTCAATATCCGACCTCGAGTCGGTGCGAATAGAAAATAAAAATAACAAAGCACTCGGTATCATTTCCGGTGCGTCAACTCCGAAAGAGTTGATTATGGAGGTTTTTTACAGAATGAGCGAAGAAAAAGTTATTGACTCCGTTGCAGAAGAAGTCAAAGAAAACGCGACCGCGACGACCGAAGTCGTTGCAACCCCTACCGAAGAGAAATCCGAATCGGAATCCCCGAAAGAGATTACTATGGCGGAAGGACTTAAGAGATACGGTGCCAGCCCCAAGTCTTACCGTGAAGGTATGCGCTTAAAAGCCCGCGTCATCAGCGCCGACGTTACCGGCATATCCGTCGCTATCGAAAACGGCGGCAAGAACGACAGTGGTTTTATCGCAAAAGACGAGGCCGAAATCGACGGAAGCTACGATCCGGCAAACTATCCCGCGGATACCGTTTTGGACGTTATTATCATTCCTAAAGAATCCGGTGACAAGAAGAAGGATATCAACCTCAGCAAAAAGGCATATGACGAATTGAAAGTCGACGACGAACACGTGCAGCGCATCCTCGCCGGCGAAGAATTCACTTTGGACCGTACGCAAGAGATCAAGGGCGGTTTGCTCGGAAAGATCGGCACTTACACCATCTTCATCCCCGCGTCCCAAATCAAGATCGGATTCGTCAATAATCTTTCCGATTACGTTAACAAGCCTCTGCGCTTGAAGGCTCTGCCCCCGCGTGAAGAATTGGACGAAGAGGGCAATCCGAAGAAGCCCCGCAATCCGAAGCGCATCGTCGCCAGCCAAAGAGTTATTCTCGAAGCGGAAAAAGAAGCGCGTGACGAAGAATTCTGGTCCAAGATCTACGTTGGCGCCATCGTCAGCGGAAAAGTAAAGCGTTTTGCCGATTTCGGCGCGTTCGTCAGCTTGAAGTATATGGACGGTTTGGTCCATAATTCCGATCTCAGCTGGAGCAAGCGTCGTGACATCAAGCCGGCCGACGTACTCGAGATCAATAAAGTCTATGACTTTATCGTTCTTTCCGTCGACAGAGAAAACGGCAAGATCGGACTCGGTTATAAGCAACTTCAGAAGAAGCCCATCGAGATCGCGCAAGAAAAGTATCCGATCGGCACCATCGTCAGCGGAAAGGTCGCTAAGATCATGAAGTACGGCGTATTTGTCGAACTCGAACCCGGACTCGACGGTTTGGTACATATCAGCCAGATCCAGAACAGCTATCTCGAAAACATTAACGACGCCGCCGTTAAGGAAGGAGACATCGTTAACGTCAAGGTTATGAACTACGAAAACGATAAGATCACTTTGAGCATCAAAGAGACCTTGCCGGTCGAAGAAGTAGCCGCTCCCGAGATCAGCGCCGACACCGACGTTAAAGACGTTAAGGCTAAGGGCAAAGGTAAGAAAGTGAAAGACGAAGAAGACGAAGGACCGCACAACTTTGTTTCCGGCGGTTCCAAGGTTTCTCTCGGATCCATTTTTGAAAACCTGAATATCAAAACAGACGACGACAAAAACGAATAATCGTTCATTCTCTGCACTTTGAATAAACAACGGGTCGCTTGATTAAGGCGACCCGTTTTTATATGTTCGATCAAAATAATTCTACTTGCATATGAACAGAAAATAATATATAATAAAGAAGTCAAAAAAAGCAACGATATAATATCGTTGCTTTAAATGGCAGGGGAGACGCGATTCGAACACGCAACCAGCGGTTTTGGAGACCGCTGCTCTACCATTGAGCCACTCCCCTAAATTGCCTCTATATTATATAGCAAAACGTCAAAGTAGTCAAGGACTTTTCAAGACAAAAGGAGATAACGTGAGATACAAACTGGGAATATTCGGAACGGGCACGATGGGCCAGGCGATTCTATCCAGGATCGTTGCCGAAAAAAAGCTGAAACCGGAGCAGATAGCTCTTTATGATATCAATACCGAAAAATTAATGACCTTTACCGACGGATACAAACTTTGCTCGGAACCGCAACAGATCGCGGACGAGTGCGAGTTCATACTTTTTTCCGTCAAGCCGCAACACTTCCGTTCCATCACGGACGTCGTACGTTTTTCCGAAAAAAACACCATTCTGTCGATCATGGCGGGCGTTAAGATCGCGACGCTGCGCGCCGCGCTCAATTATCCCTGCCCGATCGTAAGGATCATGCCCAATACGCCTTGTAAATTCGGCAAAGGCGTCTGTGGCGTGCATTGTTCCGACGTAAACAAAGACGCCGAAAATACGGTCTATGATTGGCTTTCCGCATGCGGCGGTATCGTTCCTATCGAAGAAAAATATTTCGACGCGGTAACGAGCGTCAGCGGTAGCGGTCCCGCGTACGTTTATATGTTTATCGAAGGTATGATCCGCGGCGGGATGGAAGGGGGACTTACGTTCGAGCAAAGCAAAGAGTTAACGCTGGCGACCTTAGTCGGCTCCGCCGAAATGGTAAAGCATTCCGACGAGCCTTTGCCGGAATTGATCGATAAAGTCTGCAGCAAGGGCGGCACCACAATCGAAGCCGTTAATTTGTACCGCAAAAATAACCTCGAAGAAACGATCATCGCGGGCATCAACGCTTGCAGAAAAAGAAGCGAAGAACTCAGCAGAGGAGAATAGTTTTGAAACACGTAGACATATATACCGACGGAGCCTGCAGTAACAATCCGGGAAAAGGGGGATGGGCCGCGATCCTGATCTATAACGGGATCGAAAAAGTGATCAGCGGAGGCTATCCCTCGACCACGAACAATCGGATGGAACTTTTTGCCATTATTAACGGATTGATGCAACTGAAAGAGCCTTGCGACGTGACCGTTTACAGCGACAGCGCTTATTCTCTCGATCCTTTTTTGAAAAACTGGATCAATGGATGGATCGCCAACAACTGGAAAACCGCCGGAAAAGACCCGGTTAAAAACGTCGATCTTTGGAAAACCTTACTTATGGAAACGAAAAAGCATAACGTATCCTTCGTTAAGGTCAAAGGGCACGCGGATAACGTATACAATAATCGTTGCGACGAGCTTGCGCGCGCGGAGATAAAAAAACTCGGAGAGATCGATGACTAACAAAGTAAAAATGAATAAAAAGGATATTCTTCATCTTGTAATCGCAATTATAAGCACAATCGCATACGGAGGATGCGCCTTTTGGGCTCACAGCTACGTAAGTTTTATTGTATCCATTGTTTTATTCTCTTCCATTCCCGTTCTTCTGACGCTGTTTTTGTTGGGTATTTTTTTAAAGAAAGACGGACTTTATAAAATAGCGCTTACGATCGCATATATCGGCGCAATCGTCCTGGTTTGCGTTTGTTTAGTCTTACAATCAGGCATCTTAGATGAATTTTTAACGGCTTCGGACGGTAAAGAACTGGGTGAAAAATTACAAAGCCGGTTCGGAAACTACGTTTATCTCGCCGTAATAGTCGTTGAATTCCTGCAAGTTACCTTCGTACCGCTGCCGTCTTCGTTGGTTACCGGCGCGGCATATTACGTTTGCGGACAAAACCCATGGCTCGCCATTCTTTTCAGCTGTATCGGCCTTTGGCTTGGTTCTTTCTTCGCATTTTTCCTCGGCAGAACGTTCGGGATCAAATTGGTCAAGTGGATCGCCGGAGAAAAAATGCTCCTTAAATACAACGATCTCATCAAGGGCAAAGACAAAATCATGCTGATCTATATGTTTATTTTGCCCGTTTTCCCGGACGATATCCTTTGCATGATAGCCGGACTTACCACTATGTCTTACGTCGGTTTTATCCTCATTCAAATTATTTCCCGTCCGCTCAACGTAGGCGCAACGGTTCTGCTGCTTCATTTCGGCACCGAAATGACGTCGATCATCCCCGTTAATAAAGTGTGGGGCATTATTGTTTGGATCCTGATCGCCGCCGTTTTCGTCGCGCTTTTCATCGTCGTATGGCGTAAAGCCGATAAGATCGAAGAGTGGATGTATAAACTTATCAGTAAGATCACAGGACGTCCGATCCTGGTCGATATCAATAAATTATACGGTATAAAAACCAAGCCGGCTACGGTCGAGACCGTTCCCGCCGCGCCTGAAGAAACGATCGAACCGGCTTTGGCCGAAGAGGTCAAAGAAGACCCTGCCGAAACGGAAAAAAGACTGCGTCTCGAACAAGAACAAGCGCAGGCTGAAAAAGATAATCAAGAGCGTGAAAAAACAAAACAAGCCTTTGATTCGGCTTGTTCTATCTTAAATCAAAAGGACGACGAAATCGTTTTTTGATCACGCTTGAAAGTAACGATCGGACTTATAAAGGATGCTAAACATCAATCCGGAAAAGGGGATCGTACTCAATATGATTGCCGGCGCATACATCTGCGACGAGGTCAAATTGTACTTGGAAGTGAATAAATAATACACGACCACACCCATAAACAACACAATAAACGTCATAAGAAGGACACTGTTAAGGAGTTTTAAATTCGTAGCGTCCTTTTTCTTTTTACGCGGATTACGTGCATAATTAATGACTCCGAATGCCGCAAAAACGAAACCGATAGCCGCAAGAACGTGCATGACCGTCAAAGAAATGCCAAACGCGCTCTTAAACAAATTAGTGACGAGGAGCGTAACGATCAAATACAAAAAAGAAGTCAACATCGTATCGCGTATGATCTTATTAACAAAAAAGTATCGAATCGTATTCGATCTTTGCGACGGAACAAACGTATTCAAAACGTAACCTTCCGTTTGCAAATTCTTCTTTAAACTCTCGAGATAAGGCGATAAGAGGGGTTTGTCCGTTTCAACGGCGGTGGACTCGTACAGTCTTTCACGAAGACGATCATACTCATCTTGATCGATCCCGCGCGGAGTTTCATCATGAAATTCAGGTTCGACTGCGCTTTCTTTGACCGATTGAACGGTAAAAGCGGAAGGCTTTATTACATTTTCTTCCACAATGGGTTCATGATACTCCCGAATGGGCTCAAAGGGAGTCGACGCAACGGCTTCTTCATAGGCGACCGTTTCGATTTTAGTCGTCGGCTCTTCAACGACAGGCGCTGACTCTTCCGCGGAAGAAACGTCATCTTCGGAATAATCATAAAAACGAGGCGCAGATTGTTGATCGTTAGCGTCGTTATCCGCATCGGGAACGACCGTTACAGGCTGTTCGGGCTCATCGGAAAGGGAACCGACGTCGACAGTTTCATCGGCGGAGCCTTCACGGGATCTTTTGGTTAAAGGCTTTAAAACACTTGCGGAATAGGGCGGTTCTTCATTGTCCAAATCAAAATCCTCGTCGCTGACAAGATTATTCAGCAACGTGCGGATATATTTCCATTCCTTTTTATCTCTTTCAAGATACTCTTTTCCTGCGTCCGTCAAGGTATAATATACTCTTGCCGCGCCGTAGCTTTCGCCGCCGCCTTTTTCGGAGGAGACGTAACCGGCCGCTTCCAGACGTTTCAGAATATTGTAGATCGTAGAAATAGACTTGATCTTATAATGTCCTTTGGTATGTTCCTGGATATAAGAAATAACGTCGTAGCCATATCCTTGGCCTTCTTTTTCGTTGAGAGCATTCAGAACGAATATATCCATTCGCGATCTGAACAGTTTTGCATTTTCCGATTCGTTGATCTGTTTTGCAGATTCGGACATGAATTCAGCCCTCCCTTTATTTTAATTACAAAAAAATTATAATCTATCGGAAAGTTATTGTCAATAAAGAAAGCCAAAAATATTTATATTTTAGAGTAGAAATAAGAAATATTTTCGCAAATTTACGTTTAAAATGTCAATTATTGTCATCAGAAGTCGTAGCATTGTCGATTCCGGGACCGAATTTGACCTTACCGCTCGCTTCTTTTACGATATCTTCCGAAATAGCCGCGTAATGCTTTTTCGTGGTATTAATATCGTTATGCCCGAGCACTTCGGCAACGACGTATATGTCTTTCGTACGACGATATAAGGCCGTACCATACGTACTGCGGAGTTTGTGCGGCGTGATCTTTTTTAAACAATTAATCTGCGTCGCGTATTTTTTTACCATGATCTCGACAGCGCGAACGGAAATACGTTTCATTTGCGTCGATAAAAAGAGGGCGTCCACTGTTTCCGGTTCGATCTGCTTACTCCTTAAAGATTCTTCCCGAAACGATAAATAATCGGTCAAAGATTGCTCAACCTCTTCGTTAAAGTATAAAATAGCCTGTTTTCCGCCTTTTCTCTGCACCAAAAAAGATCTGTTTTTAAAATTGATGTCATCAACGTTCAAACCGACGCATTCGCTGACACGGATACCGGTATTGAGAAGCAGGGTTATAATAGCAGTATCGCGAGCTTTCGTATTATTTTGATTATAAGTATTTTGCCTTGTATCGCCGAAAGAATCTTCTTCGGAAAGGCATTGGAAAACATCGGAAATCTCGCTATCATCCAGCCTGATAATGGCTTTATCGCGGATTTTCGGCATAGAAACACGTAAAGTGACGTTCTGATCGATCATTTCATTATTATATAAATAGCGAAAAAGGGCACGAACGGAACTGAATTTACGCGCTTTGGAAGCGGAACTGTCTTGTTGATAACTTTTACCGATAGGGGATATATACCCGCCCAAAAAAGCAAGATACCGCTCGATATCGCGGCTGGTCAATCGATTCACGTCGGCAAGCGCAACGTCCTGCGGTTCTTTGCCGTAAAAAGGTCCGTCTGTTCCCGTCAGATAATAAAAGAAGACGCGAAGATCCAGTCCGTAATTATATCGCGTCAAAACGGTCGTGTTCATATTGATCCCGACAAAGAAGTCTTTGCAGAACGGCGGAAGATACGGATAGACGTCCGTCTTAAGTTTATCCGTGTATAATTGGTCGCGACTGACCGTATAAGAACTTGATTTCTTATCCATGACAATAAAAATTATAGAACAAAGACCCGATGTTTGTCAAGATTATCTCGGAAGATTGCTCTTATATCTTTTCGCAAAATACAGCTTTTGCGAATAATAAAGCATATAGAAGAGGGGAGCAACTATAAAATAGGAGAAATACTGTAATAATCAACCCATCTCGGCCAAGATCTCCGTTAAAGCCAGCTTACAATGCTCATACGTCAATCCGCCTTGCATATAAGCCACGAACGGTTCTCGAACGGTGCCGTCGGCGGACAACTCGAGCGACGCGCCCTGAACGAACGTTCCCGCGGCCATGACGACGGGATGGGTGT
>JAEEGL013186969.1_pt1 | contig 20455 bp, 18 predicted proteins | sample 9134231 | NCBI WGS metagenome assembly JAEEGL01 (sample SAMN16246548, study PRJNA631951) | gut metagenome | biome: gut microbiome; feature: rumen; material: fiber-attached | host: Bos | place: Iran: Karaj | collected 2018-10 | reverse complement strand
TTGGAGGAAGTCAAATTCCGGGTTGAGGACGATGTCTACCAGCATTTTCTCCATCTGCGGGACGGGGACGCCTTCGAAGCTGTCCAGCGGGGATTCAGTGGTGAGAGTATGCAGGACGATGCAGCCGGAGGTGCTGCCGAACTTGAAGAACTCTTCCCGGGTAGGATTGGGAAGGACCGGCAGGCTTGGATATTTCTCCCGGAGGGCGTCCGGGAAGGACTCTTGCAGAAAACGTTCTACGTCCACGATGACCATATTGATATTGGGCACGTGGAGCATAAAGGGAATGACGCTGGAGGCGTCCCAGATGCAGAAATCGGCCAGCGGGTAGCGTTGCCGAAGGTATGCGCCCATCTCCCGGGTCTGCGGCTTCAGGGTAAGGAAGTACCGGGGCTTGGGCTCCGTACTGAGCTGATATGAGCCCCATCCGGTCTTGGTGAGCCTGCCGGATGCGACCAGGCGCTCCAGCTGCTTCTGCAGACTGGTATCAGCCGCTCCGGAGGCATTGGACAGCCAGGCGGCCAGGTCCTTCTTCTTGAAGGGCCCCTGCTGCAGGGTCGCGTACTGTATGATCCTTTCCGTTGTGGTCATCGTTCACATAATCACGGGACAAAAATAAGACATTTTTGGCAGTAAACAAATATTTCTGCCGAAAAAGTCTCACTTTTCATGGATGTTTCTTATGGACGACGAAGAATAATTATTTATTCGAAAATGGCGTTCATTAACAAAATAAGCCGCTGAAAATCAGCGGCTTATTATGTGGTGCTGGGAAGAATCGAACTGCCGACACATGGATTTTCAGTCCATTGCTCTACCATCTGAGCTACAGCACCGTGGTGTTTGGGATTGCAAAGGTAGGTATTTTTTGGGATTTTGCAAATTTTTTTTGAAAAAGCTAGGACAATAATTGCTATATTAGCAGAACCAAAGCAATTTCAGATGAGCAAAGTCGGAGTCTTGGTCCGTAAATGGACAGACAGTAGCCTGATTATCAGGATATTGATAGGCCTTGTGATAGGTGCGCTGATGGGGCTGTTTCTGCCCGGGTGGAAATGGATAGGAATCCTTGGTGTCATATTCGTATCGGCGCTTAAGGCCATTGCGCCCATTCTGGTCTTTATCCTGGTGGCGGCATCGGTGGCAAAGGCGGGGAGCGGGCTGGGGCCCAGGTTCCGGACGGTAATTGGCCTGTACCTTGCAAGTACGCTCACCGCGGCGCTTCTGGCTGCACTGGGAAGTACCCTCTTTTCCATAACACTTACGCTGCAGGATGTGGCTCAGGGCAGTGCGCCAGCTTCTCTTGCCGATATTTTCCGGAATCTCCTTTCCAATATCGTGGCAAATCCTGTATGGTCACTGGCAAATGCCAATTATGTGGGAATCCTCTTCTGGGCCATTCTGCTGGGGCTGGCGCTCAGGTTTGCGGCCTCGCCCGGAACTGTGAAAGGAGTGGGGGATCTGGCCGATGCCGTGGCGCTCATCGTCAAATGGATTATCCAGTTCGCGCCTTTCGGCATTATGGGCCTGGTATTCTCGGCGGTGTCGGAAAGCGGCCTGGAGATTTTCACCACTTACGGAAAACTGATCCTGCTGCTGGTTGGTTGTATGCTTTTCAATGCGCTGGTGATGAACCCTCTGTGGTCCTTCATGGTAACGGGGCGAAATCCGTATCCGCTGCTCTGGGCCTGTCTCAGGGAAAGCGGCCTCAATGCGTTCTTTACAAGGTCATCGGCAGCAAATATTCCAATTAATATGGCCCTGTGCCAGAAGCTGGGACTGGACAAAGACTTTTACAGCGTGAGCATCCCCCTCGGCGCTACCATCAATATGAACGGTGCCGCAGTGACCATTACGGTTATGACCATGGCCGTGGCGCATACGGTTGGTATCGAGGTTGGCTTTGTGACGGCGCTCTTGCTGGGGATAATCGCCACCCTGGGTGCCTGCGGTGCGTCAGGAGTGGCCGGAGGGTCGCTGCTCTTGATCCCTATGGCCTGCTCCTTCCTGGGAATCGGGAACGATATTGCCATGCAGGCCGTTGCGGTGGGCTTTATCATAGGCGTTGTGCAGGATTCAGTGGAGACAGCCCTGAATTCCAGTGCCGATGCCTTCTTTACCGCGTCGGCAGAGTACGCCAGGCGGCGCTAGAACCACTCCACCTCGGACAGGTCAAGGACATTGCCGGGGAGGTTCCAGCCGGGGGAGAAGATGAAGGTGTAGCCTTCCAGCTCCTTAGGGATGCGGTTCAGGAACGATAGTTTTGGCGCGCCGTAGTCGCCCGAACTGCCGTAGAGGGTCATGGTCTTTTTGACATCGTCCTTAATGTACCAGCCGCCGCCGTGGACCTTGACGTAGCCGTCCACCAAGTCTTTGTGCTGGTATACCAGGCCGTAGACAAAGGTCCCCACAAGGGGTTTGTCAGGACGCGATACCAATATGAATTTCGGGTGCATTATGCCTCGTTAGTTTCTGTCTGCAAATTTACATTTTTTATTCTAATTGATTGTTATTCTAAAAATTTGTATATTTGCATGATTGATAGAGATGTTTTTTCTAACTTACCAATATTATTATGAAGAAAATTTTTGCAACAGTTCTTGCAGCATCCCTGATGCTCGTAGCAACCAACGCTTTTGCACAGCTTTCCGCTGGTGCTGGTTACATTAATGCAAGTGAGACAACCACTTACACCAATGGTGACACCAAGACAACCGCTACTGACCAGTTAAACGGTTTCTATGTGGGTGGTCAGTACGATATGCCCATCCCTGCAGTGAGCGGCCTTGGCATTGAGGCAGGTGCATATGCCAACTTCCTCTTCGGCAAGAATCACTCCGATGGTCTTTTCGGACTTGGCGCTGGCACTACCACTGCTACCGACATTACCCTCAACATCCCCATCCACGCCACATTCGGTTTTGACCTTGCAGGTGATACCAACGTGTTTGCATACGCTGGTCCCGCTTTCCAGTTCGGTCTGGTGAACAAGAGCACCTTCGTTCTTGACTCCAATCAGTCCAACAGCACCACTACCGACAACTATGCAGGTGACACTCCCAACCGCAACCGTTTCAACCTCCTCATCGGCGGTGGTATCGGTGCTCAGGTTTCCGGTATCAGGGTTACTGTTGGTGTAGATCAGTCCCTCCTGAACTACCTCACTGCAGACAAATACAACGGCAGCCGCTTCCAGCTCAAAATTGGCGTTGGCTACGCTTTCTAAGTCTTAGGACATAACATGATAAAGGTTGGCTTTAATGCCAACCTTTTTTGTGTTGTTAAAGATTCCGGGTCAAGCCCGGAATGACTAAGGAGGGGCCGGGTATGACGGCTCCTATTTCAGGAACTCGTGACTGGAGGTCATGGCCTTGGGGTCAAGGGCTTCGTCCAGTTTTTCCTTGGTCATGAGACCGTGGTGGAGGACGAGGTCGTAGACGCCCACGCCGGTCTCAAGGGCTTCCTTGGCAACCTTGGTGGAGGCCTTGTAGCCTATGTAAGGGTTGAGGGCGGTCACGATGCCAATGGAGTGCTTGACCATCTTGTACAGGTGGTCTGCGTTCACGGTGATGCCGTCGATGCACTTGGTGCGGAGGGTGTTCATACCGTTGATGAGCCAGGTGATGCTCTCAAGGACGGATTCCGCGATGACGGGCTCCATAACGTTGAGCTGCAGCTGGCCGGCTTCTGCGGCGAAAGCCACTGTAGTATCGTTGCCGATAACCTTGAAGCAGATCTGGTTCATGAGCTCGGGGATAACGGGGTTCACCTTGCCGGGCATGATGGAAGAACCGGGGGCCATGGGAGGGAGGTTGATCTCGTGCAGGCCGCAGCGGGGGCCGGAGGCTAGGAGACGAAGGTCGTTGCAGGTCTTGGAGAGCTTGACGGCCAGGCGTTTGAGGGCGGCGGAGTAGCTCACGTATGCACCGGTATCGGGCGTTGCTTCAACAAGGTCCAGTGCCTTCTCGAAGTGGTCTCCGGTGAACTCGCTCATGAGCTCAGTGCAAAGTTCAGCAAAGCCGGGAACGGCGTTGAGGCCGGTGCCGATTGCGGTTCCGCCCATGTTGATCTCCTTCAGGAGCACGGCGTTGCGCTCAAGGTTTGCAAGTTCTTCCTCCAGGTTGTTGGCGAATGCGTTGAATTCCTGGCCGGAGGTCATGGGAACGGCATCCTGTAGCTGCGTGCGACCCATCTTGATTACGTCCTTGAATTCCTCTCCCTTTGCGCGGAAGGAGGCGATGAGGTTCTTCAGAGCATCTTCCAGGTGCCTGTTCATGCGCACGAAAGTATAGCGGAAGGCGCTGGGATATGCGTCGTTGGTGGACTGGGCGCAGTTGACGTGGTCGTTGGGGGAGCAGTACTGGTACTCGCCATTCTTGTGGCCAATGAGCTCAAGGGCGCGGTTGGCGATGACCTCGTTGGCATTCATGTTCACGGAGGTGCCGGCGCCGCCCTGCATCATATCCACGGGGAACTGGTCGTGAAGCTTGCCGTCCACTATTTCTTTGCAAGCTGCCACGATGGCGTCCGCAATCTTTCGGTCAAGGACGCCAAGGCGGGCGTTTGCTTCTGCAGCGGCCATCTTCACGTACGCCATTGCTATGATGTACTCCGGATAGTCGCACATGTGGGTGGTGGAGATCCTGTAGTTGTTCAGCGCGCGCTGAGTCTGGACGCCGTAGTAGGCATCGGCGGGAACCTTGAGTTCGCCCAGAAGGTCGCTTTCGACCCTGAATTTGGTTTCTGACATGTTAATATGCTTTAATTCTATACATAAATCCTATTTCCATACGGCCTGTGCCGGGGTCCTGCAGGGTATCCAGGGTGTACCAGGCTTTATGGCCGATATATGCGAGGAATACGCGGAGGTCCTGGCCTTTCATGGGGTAGTATTCCAGGGATCCAAGGTATCCAAAGGCTTTGCGGTAGTTGGGGTTGTCCGGGACGGAGGCGACATCGTACATTACCTTTGTCATGAGGTTCCACCCGGGGGAGAACTGCCAGTTGGACTTGATCAAGGCCGACGTGTAGGTAACATCTTTCTGGAAGCCGTTACCAAGCTCGTTGCTTGCAATCTTGAGCCTGTCTATCTCTTCCAGGGACCAGCTCAGGTCAAGATATACCTGGAAGTTGGTGAGAGAGAGTTTCTGCCCAAGTAAGAAAATGTAATTGTTGTATCCTTTGGCCAGGTTCATGACTCCACCGCCCCAGCGGGTCTCAATGCTGCCGAGGTGTCCGTTCCAGTTCACAAGATAGCTCAGAGGAACGTCTGACGCCTGGGCCTGGGTGCCGTCCGTGAGGAAGGCACCGCCCGGATACTCCTGGCTGAAACGGTTGTTGTATGAGTTTGTTACGTTGAAGATTATCTCCTGTCCCTTTGCGGGATACCAGGCAAGGGCAACTCCGGCATAGAAGATTTCCATTGCGTTGAGCTGGTCGCAGTACTGGTATATGTAGAGGGGATTTTCGTCATAGTCGTAACCGCCCAGGGCCTGGCACATCTTGCCGGCGGTGAGGGTGAAGCGGTCGTTGAACTTCCAGCCTATCCACATGAAGTCCGTGGCGCGGGAGAAGTACTCCCAAGAGGCAGGAGCGCTGCTGGCGTTGAGCCTCTGGCGTACGCGGTAGGTGAGATGGTCCCCAAAGGCGCCCTGGACGTCCACACGCAGATTCCTTGCGCGGAAGGCGCCCTGCAAAGGCCCCTCCGAATTGTCCAGCTGGAAGCTGGCGGCTGTGTCGAAATACAAGTTGAAACGGTTGTCCTGCGCCCGGGCTGATATGGCAGCGAAGGCCAGAGCAACGGGGAGGATAACTCTTGACAGTTTCATTGTTTGGTTATAGTTATAGCACACAAATGTAAGGAAAAATTTGTATCTTTGAAAGTTTCAAAACAGGAAATAGTGCCCGCAGAAGGTAATATACTGATTAAGAGAGCCAAGGTTAACAACCTCAAGGACATTACGGTGGAAATACCCCGTAACCGCCTTGTGGTTGTGACTGGCATTTCCGGCAGCGGAAAGAGCTCCCTGGCCTTCGACACCCTCTTCGCGGAGGGCCAGCGGCGCTTTGCGGAGAGCCTGTCGTCCTATGCCAGGCAGTTCCTGGGGCGCATGGTGAAGCCGGATGTAGAGGCCATCGACGGCATCCCTCCGGCAATTGCCATAGAGCAGAAGGTGAACATCCGCAACCCCCGCTCTACCGTGGCCACAACTACGGAGATTTACGATTACCTCCGTCTCCTCTTTGCCAGGATAGGCCGCACCTACTCTCCCGTGAGCGGGAAGGAGGTGCACGCAGACAGCGTGAAAGATGTTCTGGACTACCTCAGGGATGGCCGTGAGCATGCCGTATACATCCTGGCGGAAACCAGATGGTCTTCCCGGCAGGACAAGGTGGAATACATGCTTTCCCTCAAGCAACAGGGCTACAGCAGGTTCTTCAATCCCAAAGATAAGGGAATCCTTACCATAGAGGACGTCCTCCAGATGGACGGGAAATACCCTGAGAATCTCCTCCTTCTAATAGACCGCGTCAAGGTCCCGGCCATCATTGACGATGACCTCACCCTCCGCCTACAGGGATCCGTCCAGAGCGCGTTCAGCGTTGGGGAAGGGGATATGTATCTGTATGAGGATTACGTGCGGCACTTCTGTTCCAGGTTTGAGCTGGACGGAATCACTTTCCGCAAGCCGGACGAGTACCTCTTCTCCTTCAACAGCCCGCTGGGGGCGTGCCCCGTTTGCGGCGGCCTGGGAAAGATTGTGGGAATAAGCGAGGACCTGGTGGTTCCGGACAAGACCAAAAGCATCTACGACGGAGCCATCGCCTGCTGGAGAGGGGACAAGATGGGCTGGTTCAAGGACCAGCTCATAAGGAATGCGGAAAGGTTCGGCATTCCCATCTTTGAGCCTTACTGCAAGCTCACGGCGGAGCAGAAGCACATTATATGGACGTATGAGGGTGATTATGAGAACCCGGACGATTTCTGCGGCATAGACCAGTTCTTCAAGTGGGTGGAGAGCAACCGCTACAAGATACAGTACAAGTATATGCTAAGCCGCTACAGCGGCCGCACCACGTGCTCTTCCTGCGGCGGCAGCCGCCTCCGCAAGGAGGCCCTGTACGTGAAGGTGGCCGGAAAGACCATACACGATCTGCTTTCCATGACCGTTGAGGAGCTCCTTGTCTTCTTTGACAAGGCGGCTCTTACGGACCAGGAAAAGGCCATAGCCGGCAAGGCCATAGAGGAAATCCAGTATCGTCTCCAATGCATAAAGGACGTGGGCCTGGGGTACCTCACGCTTAGCCGTACCATGAATACGCTCTCCGGCGGTGAAAGCCAGAGGGTGAACCTTGTGACCGCACTGGGAAGCTCCCTGGTGGGCTCCATGTATATTCTGGACGAACCATCCATCGGCCTTCATCCCAGGGATACGGACAGGCTCATAGCTGTGCTCCGGAGGCTCAGGGACATTGGCAATACCGTTGTGGTGGTGGAGCATGATCCTGAGATTATCCGTGCGGCGGACTGCCTCATAGACCTTGGCCCCAAGGCCGGCGTGAACGGCGGAGAGGTGGTGTTCCAGGGCGTCGTGGGGAAAGAGACCCCGGAGGAGACGGAACGCTCTCTCACCCTTCAGTACCTCAAGGGAATCCGGAAGCCTTTCACCCGCGAGAAGTACCCCTGGCGCTATTCCATTACGGTTAAGGGCGCCATGCAGAACAACCTCAAGGATATAGACGTTACCTTCCCGCTGAACGCCTTCACAGTGGTGAGCGGGGTGTCCGGCAGCGGAAAATCGTCCCTGGTGGGCGATATCCTTTACCCTGCGCTTCACAGGCGCATAAACGAGACAGGAGACCTCCCGGGCACCTTCAAAGGCTTGGAAGGGGACCTTTCCCGCGTGAACAGGGTTGAGTACGTGGACCAGAATCCCATAGGCAAGAGCTCCCGCTCCAACGCCGTCACGTATCTGAAGGTCTGGGACGATATCCGCAAGCTCCTGAGCGAGCAGCAGTTCGCCCGCATCAACGGCTTCACGCCCAGCTACTTCTCCTTCAACCAGGAAGGCGGCCGGTGCCCGGAATGCCAGGGAGACGGATTCGTTAAAATCGGCATGCAGTTCATGGCCGACGTCACCATGGTCTGCGACTCCTGCGGCGGCAAGCGCTTCAAACCGGAAATCCTGGAGGTGCGCTACCAGGGAAAGAACGTGGACGATATCCTGAACATGAGCGTTGACGAGGCTATCGGCTTCTTCGGGTCTCAGAAGGAAGATGCCGCCAAGGAGATTGCCCATAAGCTGCAACCGCTTGTGGACGTGGGACTTGGCTATATCAAGCTTGGCCAGAGTTCCAGCACCCTTTCCGGCGGCGAGAGCCAGCGCATCAAGCTGGCGTTCTTCCTGTCGCTCACTGAAGGCGGCCCCCGGAAGGAGAGCATTATGTTCATCTTTGACGAGCCCACCACCGGCCTTCATTTTTACGACGTGGAGAAGCTCCTGAAGGCCTTTGACGTGCTTATCTCCAAGGGCCATACGGTCATCGTGGTGGAGCACAATCTGGATGTGATACGGAGTGCAGACTGGGTCATAGACCTTGGTCCTGACGCCGGAGACAGGGGAGGAGAGGTGGTGTTCGCAGGCACGCCGGAAGACCTAGCCGCAAAAGGCAATACATTCACCGCCAAATATTTGAGATAGATGGATGCAGTAATAACATACGTAAACGGAGCTGACCCTCAGTGGCAGGCATTGTACGCATCGTTCTCCGGAGCGGAGCCTTCCAAGCGCTTCCGCGACTGGGGCATGCTGCCGCTCCAGATCCGCGCCATACGCAAGCACCTCCCGTTCATAGAAAAGATATATCTGGTGGTGGCCCTGCCTTCGCAGGTGCCCGCCGGGCTTCCTGAAGACGTTGAGGTGGTGCTCCACAAGGACATCATTCCCAGGGAGTTCATGCCTACTTTCAACAGCGCGGCAATAGAGATGTTCCTCCATAGGATTCCCGGGCTGGACAACCAGTTCATATACATCAATGACGACTGCATCCCCGTGATGCCCTGCGCGGTGAGTGACTTCTTCATAAGAGACAAGATTGTGAAGGGATTCTCCAAGCATCTGTTCTCTTTCAATCAGTACAAGAAGCACTGCCGCAACTCGGACAGGCTGGCCCGCAAGGCCTGCCGCAAGCTGCCGTGGCTGGTTTACCTGAGGCCTCAGCATACGGCATCGCCCATGTTCAAGGACGCCTGTGAGGCGGTCTGGGGCAGGGTGCAGAAGCAGATAGAGGAGTCAATCACCCCCGTCCGTGAGGACTGCAACGTGAACCAGAACATCTTCCAGGACTACCTCTACCACAAGGGCAGGGTGGTCAATCTCCGTATGTCCAACAAGCACATCTCTATGGGCGCCATCTCTCCCAGGGGCCTGGCAAAGTACCTGGCAAATCCCACGGAAAAGTGGGTGTGCATCAATGACGTTGAGATGTCCGACAAGCGCGCGGAGCAATTCCGCAAAGTCATAACCGAAGCCCTTTCCGTATGACCAAAGTCAGCATCATAGTCCCCATCTACAAGGTAGAACCGTACATTGCCGCCTGTGCCCGCAGCGTCCTTTCCCAGACCTGGCCGGAGTGCGAGTTCATCTTTGTGGACGATGGCTCACCGGACCGCAGCCGTGAGATACTGGAGGATCTGATTGACAAGGAGTTCCCGCAGCTTAAGTCAAGGATTACTATAATAGTAAAACCCGTCAACGAAGGCCTGCCGCAGGCCCGCCTCACGGGCCTCAAGGCCGCTATGGGGGACTACGTGATGCACGTAGATTCAGACGACTGGGTGGATGTTGATATGGCGGAAAAGCTTGTTAAGGAAGCTGAACGCACAGGTGCGGATGTGGTATACCATTACGTAGCCAAGGAAAAAGGGGAGGGCAAGGTTCACATAGCCAAGGACAAGCAGTACAAGACGCCTCTGGCCTTTGCCAAGGCCATCATGGCCCGCAAGGCCCACGGCTATCTTGTGTGCAAGTTCATGAAGCGCAGCCTCTACACGCCGGACCTCTTCTATCCCACAATCAGCATGCACGAGGACATCATCCTTGGCATCCAGATCCTTTCCCGCGCCAAGAAAGCGGTCCTTCTCAAGGAAGCGCCCTACCACTACCGTCGCACCGTTTCCACCTCCTTCACCCGTCAGTCCCGCTCCGTCCGCCACCGTGCCAGCGCCCGCAGTTTCCTGCAGCTGTACAGGTTTTACGATGGCTTCAAGAACGGTCCGGAGGACTTGTTATGGATACGAAGGCCGCTACTGAATTATTGCATGCGCAATTTCATTCAGTACGATAGGGAAAAAATTAAGGAGATTCTAGCTGATTATTTCCACAGCTGTTAAAGATTCCGGGTCAAGCCCGGAATGACTACAACCGCCAGACGGCGCCGCCGTGGCCCACGCGCTGGGATTCGGGCGGAGGAGTGATGTAGTCCGGGCCGTAAATCTGTGTTAAATAGGCATTTGTGTCCGCCGGGCAGAGGAAGCTGTGGCCGGCCAACACAATCTCTCCGGGATTGTCCAGGAGGGTTTTGGGGTGGACGTTGCGGTACGTTGTGGCGCCCATCATTACGCCATAGAGGGACGTGCTGTCCGGGTCCACGCTGCGGACGGTTTCCATGCACTTTTTCCACCAGTAGTTGCGGCCGCGGAGGTGGGCTTCCAGCATGAGGAGCGGGGAGCCGTGAGGGAAGCGCTTGCAGGTGTAGCGGAGGCGGCGGTGGCAGTGCATGGCGCGCCTTATGAGGTTGTAGCGTGCCTCAGGGTCTTCCGGCAGGGGATCCAGCGGGAAGATATCTACGCTAATGCCGTAGCGGTATTTGACCTTCTTGTTGCCTATGTATTTCTGGGTTGACGGATCGTGCACCTTGGCGAAGCCGGAGACGTAGTACTCCGTGTCATTGACCGTGTTCAGGAGGCAGTGGAAGCGGCCGTCGCTGGGGTAAGTGGCCACGAAGCGGTCAAAATCTGCCCTGGGCATAATGAGGTCTGCGTCATCGTCCCAGGGGATGAAGTCCCCGTAGCGGACGGCGCCAAGGAGGGTGCCGTAGCCAAGGCTGTAGGTTATGCCTTCCTTGCGGCAGAAGGCGTCTATGTCCTTGAGTATCTCAAGCAGGCCGGCGTGTATTTCCGGGAGTGTCAGAACTTGCATACGGTGCATATTTTATCGTCCCTGTCACGATTGCCGGAGACGCCGGGGCGCGGGTATACGAAGGTGGGGTCCGGGATGCGCCAGTCCAGTCCGTAGCGGGCAACCACGAAGCCCTCTGCGGTAGTTGTGACGGGGAGGGTGATGTTCTCGAAGGGAAGGCGCTCCGTGACGGGGGAGAAGGGGACGTCGAACTCTACTACGCGGAGGCCGCCGTGCTTTTGGAGGGATTCCTTGAAGGACTTGCAGTCCCGGAACGGGTAGAACATGTAGCCGCGGTAGGTGTCGCCTTCAACGGGGTCGTAGAAGAAGATGTCCACGCCTATGTGGTTCCATTTCCAGGTTTCCTCGCGGGCGTAGTCTCCGCCGTCTACAAGCAGGGTGCGCTTGAGTACAAAACCCTCTCCCTCAAGCGCTTTGTGAAGGGCGTCGATGCCGCCGGGAAGGTGGTCTGTCCAGACGCCCATGTCCGCGTCGTCATCGTGCTTTATGAATCCCTTTTCCCGGATGGCGCCAAGAAGGGTGCCGAATACGGGGCTGAAGGGAATGCCTGCACCGGTGAGGGCGCGGTCAAAGGCCTGCAGCATGGGAATGCCGTAGCGGCGGATGAGGCGGAGCCTGCGGGGCTTTATGTAGTACTTGTTCCAGAAGTCTTTGAGTGTCATAGGCTGTAGTATTTGGCCATTTCCAGCCAGTTGTTGAGGCTTTCTCCCATGGCGGCGCCGCAGGATTCGCGGTAAAGGGCCCATACAAACCAGTACCAGGCTATGAGGGCCGTATAAATGAGGTAATGCTCTTCAATGGCGGGAGTCCAGTCCTGGAGAAGGTACTCGCGGATTGTGGCGCGTGCGCGATCCTTATCGTACATTGCGTCCACTATGTAGTAGCCTACGTCTATTCCCGGGTCCGAGAATCCGGCGTACTCCCAGTCTATGAGGACAACTCCGCCGTCCGGCGTGAACATCCAGTTGTGCTTGTAGGTGTCTCCGTGGCAGAAGCACTTCCGAACGCCGTCTCCCACAGTTTTTTCATACAGCTTGCCGATGCGCTTTTCCAGCTCCCGGTACGGCTGAAAGCAGCCGGGGGCCTTCTGCTCCAGGAGTTCGATTATGTCCAGAGAGTCTTCCCACGGACGGAGGCCCCAGTCCACCTGGACGCCGGAGCGGTGCAGCCTGCGGAGGGTTTCCAGGACCTTTGCGGTGTCCTCCGCAGAGCCGTACTCCGGCTCCCGGAAGGATTTCACGTATGAGCTAATCTTCCAGCCTTCCTCTACGTTCATGTAGATGTAGGTGGGGTCTATTCCCAGCTCCTTGGCCTTCTCCAAGGACGTGCGTTCGTGCGTGCGGTCAATTATCTTCTCCGTGCCGTCGCCGGGGTGGCGGTAGATGTAGTCTTTGTTGCCGATCCTGAATACGAAGGAGGTGTTGGTGAGGCCTTCGCTTATTTTCCTGAAGTCCGTGACGTCGGAGTCTTCGCAGCGGAAAACGCTTTTGATGTTGTCTATGATGCGGCTGCGTGAGTGCTCCACATATGCGGGGTCGAAGCGGCGGAGCTCGTCAAAATAGTCGAACTCATAGATGACGCCGCGGGGGTACTGGCGGAAGCGGAAGGGCGGAAGCACGGCCAGATAGTCCCTCACAAGCCATTCCCAGTAGGACTGGTTGTACTTGCCCTGGATGTCAGATCTGGCAATCTGGACGAACTTGCGGGCGAAATCCGCGCTCCAGAAAGAGTGCCCAAGGAGGATCTTTCCCCGCTGGCGGCCCTTGTCCATGCGGATTATTCTGTCATCGGCCCCAAGGGTGACGAACATTTCCTTGGAGGCGAAGTCAACTTCCTCTCCGGCGTAGAAGGAGAAAGGCTCTTCCGCGCGGAAGGGGTTCTCCGTAAAGTAGTCGTCCGAGGAGCAGATGTATGCGTTTTCCAGGTATTCCCTGGCGCATAGGAGGCTCTGGATGTTGTTCTTTGTGTTGTATTCCGGATTGTATATGAGCCTTGCGCCAAACTGCTGCTCAAGATAGGAGAACATCTCCTTCTTGTAGCCCAGGACCACGGTTATGTCCGTTACGCCGGCCTCTTTGAGCTGGCGTATCTGGCGGTCTATGAGGCGTTCCCCGCCCACGGAGAACAGGCCCTTGGGCTGCTCCAGCGAGAGGGGGACAAAGCGCGTTGCGGCGCCTGCGGCAAGTATGACGGCGTGCTCTACCTTCATCAGAACTTGTTCTTTGAACCAAGTGCGCGGCAGGCGGCTTTGAGGACGCCTTCACGTGCGCTGGTATAAGGTTTTCCACTAAGGATAAGTTGCTCCACCTTCAGGTTCTTGATTTCCTCTGCAGGAATTGTGTACGGGTTGGCGCTCAGGATTACCATGTCGGCAACCTTTCCGGGCTCCAGGGAGCCGCGTTCAGCCTCATCGAAAGTGGTCTTGTAGCCATTGTAGGTGGCCATACGGAGGGCTTCCTGCACGCTCGCGCGCTGGGAGGCGGTGGGGTTGTTCACGCAGCGGTCTATCCACACGATGGGGTCCGGCGTGGTGCAAGGGGCGTCCGAGCCAAGGGAGACCAGGATTCCGGCATCGGCAAAATCCTTCACGGGGTTAAGGCGTCCCGCGCGTTCCTTGCCCATGAGGCTTTCCAGGTAGCTGTCCGGCTCCTGTTTCCAATTGATGAAAGCGCTCTGGATGGGCATGGCTATGCCGTATTCCTTGCAAATCTCAAGGCCTTCCGGGGTGGGGAGGCAGTCGTGAATTATTCCGTGCCGATGGTCCTTCCGGGGATAATCGTCCAGGGCAGCCTTGAGGGCACGGGTGGCCTGGTCGAAGGCTTTGTCCCCGATGGCGTGCATCTCTATCTGCAGGCCGGCGCGGTTGGCTTTCTTGCAGAAATCGGCAACCTTGTCGTCACTGTAATAGAGGACGCCGGAGGTACCGTCCGTGTAGGGTTCATTCATGGCGGCGTCCTGGGAACCGAAGCAGCCGTCAAGGGCGCACTGGAAGCAGCCGCCTATGCGGGGGAGCTTGCGTGCCTTGGCCACGGAAACGTTCATGGGCTGGGGGAAAACCCTTACCTGGAAGCCGTTGGAGAGGGATTTCGCAAAGAGGACCTCCGTGGTGATGTCCAGGTTCCAGAGGAAGCCCACGCCGCTTACGGTATGGATTTCACCTATGCCGCGGGAGGCCTCGAAGTCCGCCGCCTGCTGCATCTTGGAGAAGAGGTCTATGATGGAAAGGCTGCCGGTGATGTAGTCCGAGACCTTGAAAAACGCTTCCTGGTTCATCTCTCCGGTGTCCGGATGGTAGCCGCGGAGGCTGCGCACCTTGGGATCCAGCTTTTTGAGAAGCTTGGAGTTGATTATGCAGGCGTGGCCGTCGTACTTGATCACCATCACTTCCTTGTCCGGGCATACGGCGTCCAGTTCCTCACGGCTTATGAGGCGGCCTTCCTTAACGGAATAGGGGGAGGCGCCGAAAGCGATGAGGGTTTTTGCCTTACCGCTGGCCTTGTAGTACTCCGCCAGCATCTTGGAGATCTCTACGTTGGACTCCGCGTCCATAACGTTGAGGCCGCTGTGGAATATTGCAAAAGATGCAAAATGCTGGTGGCTGTCCACGAAAGAGGGGATTAGGGCCTTTTCTCCCAGATCTGTCACAGGGGCTTCTGAGTACTCCTGGGGCAGGGAATCTCCGGTGAAGACTATGCGGCCGCCGTCCTCTACCAGGTATTTCTTTACGCTGTCCTTACTGTCTACGGTAAGGATGTTTCCTTTGTATACTTTCATCGTTTGTAATGCTTGTAGGTGGGGTCAAGGGCTATGAGTTCCTGGAAGGAGTCAATCTCCACCACGTCGGCCTTCTGGCATTCGTGGATCTTGACCTGATAGTTCTCTTTTCGGAGTACCAGGGGGACGAACTCCCAGAAAACGTCCTTTCCGCCTTTTTCTTCCCATACTTCCTGGATGTCTTCGCGAAGCTGTTCGCAGTCTTCCGGGGTCCAGTAGGATATGCCGTAGCAGTTGAAGCACTCCGAGCCTCCCTTGCGGTAGTTCGTGGCATAACCGTCTTTCTCCGAAAGGCACCAGTCGTCGGTTTCGCGGACGAAGGAGCCAAGGTAGTCAGAACCGGCGTGATATTTCCTGATTACGTCCGGATTGGCTATGAGAAGGTCTGCCTCGCAGATGTAGCAGCCGCCTTCCAGAAGGTCCAGGGCCGCCATGGCGGAGGAAATGCTGTTGGTGCTGTCAAATAGTGGATTGTCGATGAACTTCAGATTGGGGTACTTGGGGAGAAGTTCGTCGAAGCACTCATACTTGTAACCGCGGACTATTGTGATGTCCTCTATTCCCGCTTCCAGGAGTGCGTCCAGAAGGGTGTCGATGATGCGGGTTCCGTGCACCTTGACAAGCGGTTTGGGGGTGTCCAGTGTGACGGGAACCATGCGGGAACCGAATCCCGCAGCCAGGATAATGGCTTTGTTTGCTTCGTATGTCATATCAAGTTCATTCCCCAGTCATAGACTTTGTCTATAACCGGCGTTTCTATATTGTTCTTTTGTGCAAGTTCTTTTATCCAGCGGAGGCCGTACGGGAAGTCCTCCGTAAAATATCGGCTTCCGAAATCCGCCTTCCAGCCGCCAGGGACCTGTACCATAGGACTGGTGATGTTCATGAAGGCGGGGATGGACGATATCTTCCTGGTAAGGGAAGCGGCGTCCGTGCTCTCGTAATAGTCCAGCAGGGTAGGGATGCCATCCACACCCAGGGCATCCAGCAGGCGGAAAAACTCCGCGTCCATGTCTATGAGCATCTGGGACGATACGTCCGTCCACTCCCGGTAAAACAGGACGTTATGGTCCCAGACCTGGTTTTCCCGGCCCTTGAACAGGGAATAAAGCCTTCCCGTATGAAGGATTGGATTGGAATTGGTCAGGGACACCTGGAGGTAATTATCGGCAATCTCCACAGGGGTAATCAAGAGTTCTTCAAGCGTTTTGCCAAAGCTTTCCGGAAGGTTCTCCAGGGCCACCAGGAGGCTTTTTTTGTAGCCCAGCAGAAGTGCGCTGGAGCCGTATTCCTTTACCCTTGAGATGAACGGAACCCTCTGTAGGCCGAAGAGGTGAGCATCGGCCCCAAGTATATCGTGGGCAAAGAAGAAAAAGCCCGTGCTGGAGACCACAGTGCCTACGGCGGCGCTTCCTATATATGGCTTTATGTCCCTGAGGGTCTTTTCTATAAGATAGCCCGGGACGCATAGAAGGACGATATCCGCCCCGCTCACTGCCTTTTCCGGAGAGGACGATACGCTTTCCAGCGCGCCCTTGAAGACCTTTCCGTCCGGATCCGTGGCTTCCACTGATGCGGACCAGCTTTCCGGATGGCCGGAGAGGATGCGTACCCCGGCGCCCCGCGAAGCCATTACGGCCGCGCACACGTGGCCCAGAGAGCCGCCGCCGCAGATGCAGACCTTTATTTCTTCAATTGCCATCCGTACTTGTCTTTAACTTACAAATATAGCAACTAATTTTGGGAGTTTAGGATAATTATGGATATATTTGCATTGATGATTAACACAGTACAGACAGCCATCCCGGGCGTAGTGATAATTGAGCCAAAAGTTTTTGGCGATGCGCGCGGATATTTCTTCGAGAGTTGGAGCCAGAGGGACTTCGACGCCGCCGTGGCTCCCGTGGTTTTTGTACAGGACAATGAGAGCAAAAGCCGTTACGGCGTGCTAAGGGGCCTCCATTTCCAGAAAGGTGAGTATGCCCAGGCGAAGCTCTTGAGGGTTGTCAAAGGCCGCGTCCTGGACGTTGCCGTGGATATAAGGAATGGCAGTCCCACCTTCGGGCAGCACGTTGCCGTGGAGCTTTCGGAAGACAATCATCGTCAGCTCTTCATCCCGCGCGGCTTCGCCCACGGGTTTGCCGTGCTGTCGGAAGAGGCCGTCTGCCAGTACAAGACGGACAATTTCTATTGCCGTGAAGCAGAAGGCGCCATTGCCTGGGACGATCCTGCCCTTGGTATAGACTGGATGGTTCCGGCGGAGGACATCGTCCTTTCGGAAAAAGACCGTCACAACCCTTTCCTGAAGGATCTTTAGCTATGAAAGTACTTGTGACAGGGGCATCTGGCCAGCTTGGAAACGCCCTCAGGCGCATGGCTCCGGATTTCATTTACTCTGACATCACCGGAGAGGATACCGTTCGTCTGGACATTACTGACGCCTCTGCCGTAAATGCCTTTGTGCAAGCCAATTCCATAGATACAATCATAAACTGCGCCGCATACACGGACGTTGAGGCAGCGGAGGACAATTATGAGAAGGCGGAGCTCTTGAACGCCGGCGCCGTTGGAATCCTTGCCGCAGCCATGAAGGCCGTTGGCGGGCTCCTGGTTCACATTTCAACTGATTATATCTTTGGCGGTGACAGTTACAGCGCCCCCATTCCGGAAGATAGCAAACCCAATCCTACTGGCGCATACGGCCTTACCAAACTGCACGGGGAAGAAGCCATCCTGGAAAGCGGAGTGCGCTATCTGGTTTTCCGCACAGCATGGCTCTACAGCCCCTGGGGGCGCAATTTTGTAAAGACAATGCTTCGCCTTACGGCGGAGAGGCCGGTCATCAACGTGGTCAACGATCAAACCGGCACCCCCACCTACGCTCCGGACCTGGCGGCCGCAATCCTGGCCGCCCTTGAAGCCGGATGTGAGGGCGTGTTCAATTATACCGACGAAGGTCAGTGCACATGGTATGAATTTGCCGTTGAGATTGCCCGTCTTGCCGGCAATACGGGGTGTGAGATAAGGCCCTGCCTGTCTTCCCAGTACCCTTCAAAGGTGCGCCGGCCGGCATATTCCGTCCTGGACAAGACTCTTGTGAAAGAGACGCTGGAAATTGGCATTCCGCAGTGGCAGGATTCACTTCAGGAGTGCATTGTATCAATTTCGAAATCGTAAGAAAAAATATTTTTTCTGTAAAAACACATTAAAAAACAGTCAAAATCGGGAAAAATCGTGTGATACAACACATTTTTTTTTACGATTCATGGCATTCTGAACCTTGGAGGCTAGTTTTGCAGCAGCACCAAGGTTTTTTTTCTTATGCCACGAAGCACTAAAACAGGCCGGAAATCTACCAACAAACCATTATTCTACACCGCGCGTTTCGCGCGCCGCATTTCTGTGGCCATCACTGCCTTCATGCAGCTTCCGGCCTTTTTTGCTTCGTGCAGCGCGGAAGACAATGCGGGTGCTCCGCGTAAGATTCATATAGTAAGGGCTCCTTCATCCGGGGGTGCGCTGGATGTATTCGTATTTGAAGGGGAGCCTCCGTATCTTCTGGATTCCTACCAGCAGTTTCCTGCGGACGATGTACCCTTGTATGTTGTGTCCGGTCCGGGTAAAAAAAGGATAGTGGCAATGTCTTCTCCTACGGGAGACATCTACGCACGCGCCAGCGTAACCCGCTACCAGGACCTTTCCAAAGAGTCTTTCTCCCTGCTGGAAGATTCTTCGGACTTGCCGTTTTCATATGGTGAAATAACTGTGGAGGGGGGAAGTACGCGAAGCATTTCCATGACCGTGAAACCTCTTATGTCGTGTGTCCGGGTAAGATCCGTCTCCTGTGACTTCAGCGGGCGCCCTTATTATAACGAAACGTGCCATAATAACAGTCTCTTTTTAATTAACGCCGTTTGCGAGACTTGCCCGCTGGGAGCCGAAGACGGACGCCCGGTTGCATGGGCGAACTATGGTTCACATGCGCTGAGCCATCCTCTCCTGGAGGCGGAAGGTCTGGGCGAAATAGGCCCGGAAAGGAAATTCTGTGACGTGGCACTCTACTGCTATCCCAACCCTCAGGGCAGTCCTCCCACACGCCTGGTCCTGGAGGGAACGGTGGGGGATTACAAGTGCTATTATCCCGTAAACCTGCCGGTCCCCAAATGCGGGACAAGGCTGCTCCTGGACATCACGATTCACCGTATGGGAACAGACGATCCGGACTCCGAGGCGCTTCCGGGCACTTATACATTGGAATATTCAACTGAACCTTGGTATGAGACGGACACTATGGTGGAAACATTCTAGAATCATTGCAGCAGTACTTATTGCGCTATTATCATGCACCGGGAAAACAGGGCCGGCGGAACGTCTCCAAACATCATTCTGTCTGCATAGTCCGTTTTATTTCAAGTCCGCCGACCCTGATCCGGTGCTTATCACGGACTACAACATCCTCATATACAATTGTTTCGGGATGCTGGAAGAATCGGCTTTCGTCCCTGAGAGGGAGATGGCCGCCGGCGCCGTTTTCAAAACCACGCTCCTTGCGGGAGGTGATTACACGGTGCTTATGGCTGCCAATCTTGGATATGAACTGGCCGCGCCGCCCGGCCTGGAGGATGCGCTGCAGATTACGCACTTCCTGGCCTATCCGGACGAATACTCCCACGGGATGCCCATGGCGGCCGTGAAGGATCACGTACCCGCCGGAGGGACTGTGGACGTGCGTCTGGAAAGGCTTATGGCGGCAATAGACATCGGCCTGGACAAGAGCCTCCTGGACCTGGATGTGCAGATGACTCCGGTGGAGGTTAGGATAGGGAAGTGTCCGTCGGCGGCAAGGCTGTTCGGCCCCGGGAAGACGGAGCGCTTCTTTACCAACGGATTCGTGCGCACGGGGCGGGAACTGGACGATCTGAATCGCGGAGGTACCGTGAGGCTGTATATGCTGGAGAACCTTTCCGGGGAGAATCCGTCGTCCTACATAGAAATAAAAACGGCTTACCATGGCGCAAGTGGCCACAGTAAGCCGGGAGAATACCTTGTTTACCGCTTTTTCCTTGGCGGAGAAGGTTCTTTCGACATTGCCCGGAACACCCTCTACAGCATTGTGGTGCGGCCCGTGGGGGACGGCCTGTCCTGCGAGGACGGCTGGAGGGTGGACCGGGGAGGCCTTGACTAGCCTCCGAAATTGTCGAAGAGGATGCTCTCCGGTTCTACGCCAAGGGAGTCCAGAAGGTCGCAGACACACTTTGTCATCATGGGCGGGCCGCACATGAAGTACTTGATGTCCTCGGGGGCCTCGTGGTCCTTGAGGTAGGTTTCGTACATCACGTTGTGTACAAAGCCGGGAGTGTATTTTACGCCTGCGGCATCGGCGGCCGGGTCCGGACGGTCAAGGGCAAGATGGAAGTGGAAGTTGGGGAAATCTTTCTCGATTTCGGCGAAATCTTCCAGGTAGAAGGCTTCCACAAGGG
>JAEEGL011909766.1_pt1 | contig 20456 bp, 16 predicted proteins | sample 9134231 | NCBI WGS metagenome assembly JAEEGL01 (sample SAMN16246548, study PRJNA631951) | gut metagenome | biome: gut microbiome; feature: rumen; material: fiber-attached | host: Bos | place: Iran: Karaj | collected 2018-10 | reverse complement strand
TTGTCATAGCGGAACGCGTCCTCGACGCACTCCGGCATATCGCTTCTGGCCAGGTCGTTGACCGCCACCTTCGGCACTCCGCGCTTGCGAAGCTCCTCCGCCAGCAGCTCCACGGCCTCCTTCGTGTGTCCGTAGACAGAGGTGTAGCAGATGCACACGCCGTCGCTCTCCGGCAGATAGCTGGACCAGGTATCATACAGCTTCAGATAGTAGCCCAGGTCCTCCAGAAGCATCGGTCCGTGCAGAGGCAGGATCTTCTGGATATCCAGGTTCGCCGCCTTCTTAAGCACGGCCTGCACCTGCGCGCCGTACTTGCCGACGATACCGAAATAATACCTTCTCGCCTCACAGGCCCAGCCTTCCGGGTCGTCATAATCCAGCGTGCCGAACTTGCCGAAGCCGTCCGCCGAGAAGAGCACCTTCTCGCTGGACTCGTAAGTCATCATGACCTCCGGCCAGTGCACCATCGGCGCGAAGACAAATGTCAGCTCATGCTCGCCGAGCTTTAAGACGTCACCGTTGTTGACCACCAGCTGGTTCTTGATCTCAAGCGTCGGGAAGAACTGGCCGATCATGGTAAATGTCTTCTTATTGCCCACCACGGTGGTCTCCGGATATGTCTCCAGGAAGGCCTGGATGGAAGCCGAATGGTCCGGCTCCATGTGCTGGATCACCAGATACTCCGGTGCCTTTCCGTGAAGCACGAGCTCCAGGTTGCCCAGCCATTCCTTCGTCTTTCTCTGGTCAATCGTATCCATCACCGCGGTCTTCTCGTCGCGGATCACATAAGAGTTGTAAGCCATGCCGTTGGGCACGACGTAATGCCCCTCAAACAGGTCGATGTCATAGTCATTTGCGCCGACGTAAAAGATCCGGTCTGTAATCTTTCTGTCCATGTAATCTCCTTTTCCGAAGCGATAACGATGTGGCGAAGCGAAAGCCGCGCTTCCGCTTCTGCAATCCGGCCCTTCTGTGACGCTCCGGCACAGACGGCCTGTGATGAAACCGGCTCGTACGTGCGAGCCGATCCTGTTGTCCGATCCCGTATTTGATCGATGCATTTATTGTATTATAATCTGTGCAAACAATCAAGACTGCTTCTCCTTTCCGGCCTTCCGAAAACGAGGAAAAAATCACGGATTTTCGAACAAAAAGCAGAGATTTTCGCAGACAGAAATATACCTCCCGTTTCCGGAGAGAAACAGGAGGTATTCCTATTATCTGCAGGCCCTCCGGTGATTATTCACCGGCGTCCCGCCTTTCTTCCCGAACCCTGCGCACGATCGCCCGATAGTTCTTCTTCTGGGCGATCTGCCCGATCGGGTGCGACAGTATGCCGGCAGCCACGCCAATCATCCACACATACTTCCATCCGGCCAGGAACCCGACCAGCAGAATCAGCGCGGTCACGACGGCCCAGTAGATCCCCCGCAACTTCGCATTTGCCAGATTGAGCTCCTTCACGGGATCCGCCCCGTTCGAGGCGTGCGGCGCATTCTCGATAAACTCCGCCGCCCCGGCCGGCCCCGCGCACGCCCGGAAGTCCTCACTGCACTCCAGCGCAGCCTTCGCGTACGCCTCGTGATCCAGGATCTCCAGCACCGCGGCCCGGATGCCCGCGGCAGAATCGTCGCGCAGCTCCGTTCCGGCCCCAATCTCGGCCGCTCTTCTCGCGACCGCCTTCTGCTCGCCGGTCTGCGGGTAGAGCACCATCGGTGTCGCCATGTACAGGCTCTCCGACACGCTGTTCATCCCGCAGTGGGTCAGGAATACGTCCGCCTTAGAGAGCACCTCGAGCTGGTTCACATACGGATAAACCTGGACATTTCCCGGCAGCTCTCCCAGCACCTCCCGGTCGATCGCGTTGCCGCAGGAAATGATCACGTCCGCCTCCAGATCCCCCAGCGCTTCCGCGCATTTCGAGTAGAAGTCCGGGCGATCATTAATCACCGTTCCCATGGAGATATAGATGAGCGGACGCTCCTTCGCCTTCTCCGGCACAGCCTCCGAGAAGACCGAAGGCCCGACGAACATATAGTGGTCCGAGAAGCTCTCAGCGTACGGCTGAAAGCGCCGGGAGGTATAGACCAAGGAATCCGTATCGTTATCGCTCTGGATCAGCGACAGAGCCCCCTTCACATGATAGCCGTAGGGCTCCAGCTTCTTCAGCTCCGCGGACACCCTCGGCAGCCCCAGGATCATATCCGCAAGCTCCCTCGGAGAATTCTTCATATACTCCGAAGAGAGCTGGTTGAAGGCAAATGTGCTGGTGGAGACAACCATCGGCACCTCGTGCTTCCACGCGTTTAATTTTCCCCAGAAGCAGACCGAATCCGTGTAGACGACGTCCGGCCGGAAGGACTGAAACTCTTCGCCGAGGAACTCATCCATCGAGAGCGTGATCCGGATATCCTGGATCGTCATCTCTGTCGTCGACACCTTCTTAAGTCCCGCTGCCTCCTGCGCAGTCAGCTCCGAGAGGAACCGGTCACAGGCCACGAATTCTGCCCCGGTCGCCTCAATCTTCGCCTTGAATGCAAGAAATGAATAAAACCGGACCCCATTCCCGCGCTTCACCAGCTCCGCGGCAACCGGGAGCATCGGATTCGTATGGCCGTGCGCAGGGATACAGAAGCATGCAATCCTCTTCATTGCGCATCACCGTCTTTTTCCTCAAATACCGTACTGAACAGTTCGGCAAATGCTCCCCTCGGCGGGATGGCGATCCCCCGCTTCTCGTCACCGAGCAGAAGCAGCGTATCCCCGGGCTTGATTCCGAAGATCTCCCGGGCCTGCTTCGGAATCACGATCTGCCCCTTCTCTCCAACCGTAGCCGTCCATGCGTATAATCCTTTTGGAGCTTTCATCCTCTTACCTCACTTCTTTCATTCTGAACACAGATCTGCTTCCGATACGGATCGAAGGACTCACACCGGAATTCCGTGTATCTGAGTATGTTTTGTTATACAAATCATGCCACCGGTCTGCGGCCAAGTCAACACAAATATGAAACGGGCAGGTGCTTTCACACCTGCCCGCCGTCTCCGCTCGCATTCGCTCGCGCAGCTTACTTCATATACCCCTGCGCATCGAAGGTATACATCTTATCATCGATCTTGATCGTCGTGCTCTTCGCATACCACCCGGAAGTATCCTGATAGTACCATCCCTTAGAATCCTTCTTCCAGGAAGCCTTGTACTTGTACGTCCAGGTGCCGTCCGCGTTCAGCCAGTATCCCTTGCACCACTCTTTCGCCGCCATCGCGCCGGACGACTTGAAGTAATACGTCTTGCCGCTGATCGTCTGCCAGCCGGTCTGCATCACTCCGGAGGAGTTAAAGTAGTACCACGTCCCCGAGAGCTTCTTCCAGCCTGTCACCATATCACCGTCGCTGCCAAAGTAATACCATTTGCTGCTGATCTGCTTCCAGCCGGTCACCATCGCGCCGCTTGAGGTGAAATAATACCACTTGGTACCGAGCTTCTGCCAGCCGGTCTGCATCGCGCCGCCCGAGGCAAAGTGATACCATTTGCCGTCAATCTTCTGCCAGCCGGTCTGCATCACTCCTTCTTCGCTGAAATAGTACCAGACATCATTCAGTTTCTTCCAGCCCTTGGCGTAAGTGCCGTTTGTATGAATGTAATACCAGTTCCCGTCGATCTTCTGCCAGCCGATCAGAGCCTCCATCTCCGGGAATCTGTGATACATGTGGAAATTCTCCTGATCCGAATCACAGGCGTCAGGCGCTTCCCCGTTGAGCAGTCCCGGGACTCCATTTGCGAAATAATATCCGTCAAGCGCCTGCAGCGTGAGAGACATACGGTACGCTTTTCCTGTCAGATACCGGTCACCCTGCGCAACAGGCACCAGCTGCGAGGACGCGCCTTCCCCGTCCTCATAGGACCAGGAAATCTCCTTGAATTCATACTCATCTCCGGAACAGGACACGGTAAATGCAACCTTGTCCTGTGCCTTCGGCTTCGGAATCGTACACGAGACGTCTACGATTGGCGTGAGATTCGACAGAACCTGAAGGTGATAGCCTACAGACTCCGTAATGGGGAGCGAATTCTGAACCCCTGTATAGAGTTCTTTCGTACGGGAGACCGCCGTTCCGTTCATAGAGATCTGCCCGTCCGGCGGGACAAACGAACCATAGGTTGTATATTTATCCACATGATAGAACCTGATGATATCGCCTCCGACCTTCTTCTCGATGGTGGAATTGGTGAACGTCAGCTCGGCCGTATCCCGGATCTCAATGGCCGGAATCGTGCTGAGCGGCTCTTGTGTCGCGGACGACATATTGTTTCCGCCCTGAAAGATCGAAGTGTAGGAGACCACCAGTGCCTGAGAGCCCTGGACACGAATGCCCGGCAGGATGCTTTCCTGGTCAATGTCCATGTCGCAGGCCGTGACCAGATAGAGGCCCTGCTCTTCGCTCTCGCTGAAGAGGAATGAGCCCACGGATCCTGAAGTATTGGTATCAAAGATCCGGACACCGGAGCCCTCCTCCGAGACATGGACCGCGACCGCGTTGGGTGTATTACACTGCAGCGTGGCATTGCGCAGGGTGAAATTCTTGCCCATCACATCGATGACACCGCCCTGTCCGCGAGAAATATTGTCTGCAGTATTCCCCAGTGTATAACCTTTGCAGTCCAGGGTGACATTGTCACCGCCGACATACAAGATAAAGTGGTTGGTAGTAGCGACGATGTCCTTCGTAAGGACAACATAAGCATCGTCTTTCTGGCAGGCCTGGCCCAGCTGCGAAACCGAAGAAACCTCCACAGGTGTCGTCTCATCCGCGGATACGGGCAGGCTTCTCCCGGCAAACAGGAAAAGAACGGTCAGACATACCGCTGCCAGAAGCATCATCCATCTTTTTTTCATAGTGCTCCCTCCGTATGTATGATAAACAGGTGAATATAGAAATGAACGGTTCCATCTTTCATTTCATTATAACAGGTTTCTTCCGGAAAAGAACAGAGGATTTCGTAATCTGGATAAAAACATGCAGGAAGCCCCCCTGCTCTCCCGAGTCACCGCCTCAGGCGAAATGTCTTCGGTGCAAGCCGGTATGTCAGGATCAGCGCAGTGACCACATACGCCACGGCAAACACACATACCACGATGCCGAAGAGCAGACTGTTCTCCTTAAATGCGTCGATTCGCATGCTCGCGTAGCAGACCAGATACGTCATCGTCATGACAATGCGGTAGGCGACTCCCTTCTGCGCCAGGCCGTCAGTATACGGCTGCAGCAGATAATACATCGTCAGATAATGCACGGAGAAGAACACGGAAACCGCCAGAATCGTGACCGCCAGCACCACGTACTCGTACCACTTGTCCGTCCCTCCGCTGAGATAATATACAAGCGGAAGCCCTGCGGCGATCACACCGGACGGCAGCAGGTTGATGCGGATCAGCGTTTTAAGCCTCTCCGTAAATATCCCGAGGATCACATCCGGGCGCCGGTAAAAGTTATAGTTCATCATGCTGCTGTCGCAGTTGAAGAAAAGCACCTGCGTGATCGTCTCCCCGCGGTTCAGTATATACATGACGAACAAAGACACCGGAAGGACCCCCATCAGCCTGGTATGAATCATGCCGCCGAACTCAGGGAAGATAAGGCACGCCGCGGCAGCCGCAGCGAAAAACGCCGCGAGGACGATCGCCTGCCTCTTCGCGGTCCTGGTAAGGACCTTCCGGTGACGCCTCACAAAGAGCCGGTTGAAGAAGGCGTATCTGTGTCCCAGGCGGCCCGTCTCGCCGATCTCCCTCTCCGACAGGCTGTCCTCATTGATCTTCTTCAGGAGCATGTCCTTCACGAGCTTATTCCCGGGCTCCTCAACCATCTGCACCATTCCCCGGCTTTTCACCTCAACCTGCTTCAGGATGCTCCTGTATTCATTTGCCCGAAACAGCAGGATCACACTCACCGCGCCGAGAACCGCGCATACCAGACACGCCGCGATCACCGCCTGCAGGGGAATCACCCAGCCGATCACGGGGAGCAGATACCCGGCCGCCAGCAGCAGTAAAACCAGAATCCACGTGAACTTCCCCACGCCGGACTCGTCCCCCGCGAAAATCGCGCCGCGTTTTCGGAAGTAGAGAAGCTGCAGGTAAGATACCGCCAGCTTCGCCCCGGCCACCATCAGCGGCAAGAGCAGCACATACGGCCGGATCAGCGCCAGTGCAGGGATCGCCCGCGCGAGTATTCCGATCACAACCGCCATCCCGACATAGTCCTTCACCAGGAAATAAAAATAGTTCGAGAGCGCGTACTCTCTCGCATTCATCCTCATCAGGAACACCGCATAATACATCGACTCCGAGTAATCAAACACGGTGTTGCGCACCATCGTCCCGTTCAGCGTCAGGAAGAAGAACACATGCAGCGCCGCTGCGGCAGGATCAGAGATCAGCCCATTCTCGTGCAGCAGGACACAAGGCAAGGCCACCATCAGCGCAAGGTAAATCGCCTTCTTGAAGAACAAAGCGAAGAATCCTCCGATGATCCGCACCACCAGAACCACGGTCTTCATCCAGCTCTTGCCGTAGACGTCCGCCGGCAGAAGCTTCTTAATCAGCGGCACATGCCTGAGCACATGAAGAGCCCCGTTGACCTTGTATTCAATCTCCAGCCGCCTGGAGATCCGGAAAGCATCAATCATCGTTCTCCTCCGCCCCGGCCTGCGCGGATTCATCCTTCAGCGCAGCGATGATCCGGTTCTTGTACTCTTCCGTCCCGAGCTGTCCGCGGTCCATCGGAATCAGCACGCCCCCGTGAAGCAGCACCACCTCGTCACACATATCCAGCGCAAGCTCCATAATGTGCGTAGAAAGGATCGTGATATGCTCCTCTTTCCGGCTCTTCAGAAGCGTCTTCATCTCATCCTGCGCCACAACGTCAAGCGAAGTCAGCGGCTCATCCAGAAGCAGCACGAGCGGATCCGAGATCAGATTGAGCAGCATCTGCATCTTATTCTTCATTCCATGCGAGAAATCCCGCAGCAGCTTGCTCCGATCCTCCGGATCGATCTGCATCGCGTCGAGATACTGATCCGGCGTTTTCGGATCCCCGATCCGCCCCTCATTGATCTCGAGGAAGAACTTCAGCAGCTCCCTCGCAGTGAGAAACTCCGGAACCACGGGCGTGGACAGTACATAGCCCACGTCCTCCGGCGTGATCGCCCGCCGGGTCCCCTGCTCATCCTCCAGCGCAAAGCTTCCCCCGGTCATCTTGATATCTTCATTCAGGCAGTTAAAAAACGTCGTCTTGCCTGCCCCGTTTCTTCCAAGCAGGGCGTAGATCTTCCCCTGCTCAAACGTAAAGGAAGCTCCCCTGAGAACTTCCTTCTGGTCGAACATCATCCGCACATTTTCAGCAATCAGTTTCATTCGTTTCACCCGTTATCATTGAATTCTTATCCCAGCCGGCCGCCCCGCGTCAACATCATCCCGGTTCACGGCATGGCACTCGTATTCCGGCGCGCGGCAGGAGTGTCATATATGCCCCGTGCGGAAACACAAGGCCGGATCATCCCCTGCGGAACGGATCCGGCCTCTCTGTATACGGTTTACTTCATATACCCCTTCGCGTCGAAGGTATACATCTTATCATCGATCTTAATCGTCGTGCTCTTCGCATACCACCCGGAGGTGTCCTGATAGTACCAGCCCTTGGAGTCCTTCTTCCAGCTGGCTTTGTACTTGTAGGTCCAGGTGCCGTCCGCGTTCAGCCAGTAGCCCTTGCACCACTCCTTCGCCGCCATCGCGCCGGAGGATTTGAGGTAGTAGGTCTTGCCGCCGATGGTCTGCCAGCCCGTCTGCATCGCACCGGAACTGTTGAAATAATACCACGTGCCGCTGATCTGCTTCCAGCCGGTATCCATCGCTCCGGAAGAGCCAAAGTGATACCAGATGCCGGAGATCTGCTTCCATCCGGTGATCATATCGCCGTTGCCGGTAAACCGGTACCACTTGCCGCCGATCTTCTGCCAGCCCGTCAGCATGATGCCCTCCGAGTCAAAGTAGTACCATTTGCCGGAGACCTTCTTCCATCCGATGACAGCCTTTCCATCCTCATAATAATACCATTTGCCATCGGTCTTCTGCCAGCCGTCCTCTACGGGCGAATTGAATTGATATCGTATGAAAATCTGCCTTCCGTTCATCTCGATATCCCAGTCATCTACCGTCTGCCCGTTCAACTTGCAGCTGATCTCACCCTTAAATACATAATCCGTCATGGCCTTCAGGTGGATGTGAACTTTATATGTATGTCCCTCCTGAAAGACGTCCTGATCCACGAGCAGGTCACGGTCTTCTGTCACATCGATCCATGTAATATCATTTTTCGTTGTTTCGTTATTCCATTGATCACTAAAAAAATGGGGGGAATCTCCCAGATCAAGGTCATAGTCCGGAGCGCTTCCGGCCTCAGGCTCGGTGATTGTTATGTCGACCTGACGGATCCGTTCCAATGCTGGAAACTCGAAATCAATCTTGAGCTGCCCGTCACTCCTTTTTATGTAGCTGGCAAGGGCCCCGTTCAACGTACAGAATGGCTTGTCGGCAAACTCAAATCCGCTCTTGGGCGTAAGATAAATCGAGACTGCATACACATGCCCTTTTTCAAATAACGAACTACCTACCTTCAGCAGACTTATCGAGCCTCCGGTAACGTCCATCCAGACGACATCATTTTGAAAACTATCGTTTGAATAGTCCGCGGAATAATAATCCACTAGGTCGGGATCCTTCACCGGTTCATAGTCCGGAGCGTCGTCCTCAATCGGCACCCGGAGCGACACATACACCCGGTCGATCACTTCGGCTGCCTTCGCCTGCGGTGCAGGCACAAGAAAAATGCACAGTATCATTGCCAGTGCCAGACCTATCAGCCACCTTCGCTTTGTATTGTCTTTCATCCCACTCTCCTTTCTGGAACCTGTCGGTTCTCACCCTGAGTATATCCTGTGTTTTCATTTGTCGGTTTACGTTCTTCTCTGTTTATATATTCAGTTTATCACGCTACGGGCCAAAATGCACCTTCAACTTGAAAATGGTCCTGATTTTCTGATATTCGGGGCAGCTTCCGCGCGGACAATGCGAGGATATCCGCCGCCGGACGCCGGTACAGTATCATCTTGAATGCAGCAAAAAAGCCCCGGATCTCTCATCTCAGGATGGAAAGCCCCGGGGCTGAACCCGCAGAAAAAAAGTATTCAATTCTAAGTATGATTCCCCGACCACCCGGCTCAGCCGATGTGATATCGCTCGAAAAACGTCTTCCTCGCCTCGTCCCGGAACGTCCGCCCGATCGGCACCCGGACTCCGCCCCGCAGCACAAACTCCTCGTGGTCGATCTCCTCAATCATCCGGAAATTCACCCAATAGCCCTGGTGACAGCGCAGGAAATGCTCCTTAAGCGCCTCGGGAATCAGCGCCCCGGGCAGCCTTGAATCATAATAATCCCGGTCCACACAGTGAATCTGTGCCTTCCGCCCGATCTTCCCGATATAGAGGATATCCTCCATCGGCACAACCAGCCTCTTCCCGTTCTCCCGCACCAGAAGCCCCGGAACCGCTGCCTCCTTCTCATCCAGAGAAGCAAGCGCCTTATCAACGGCCGCCTCAAAGAACTCCTCCACCCGGCTCTTCACCACAAACCAGATATGCTCCGCCACGTAAACCTCCGGGGCATAATCCACATACCCGGTCAGGAAGATGATCCGGCAGGCAGGCGCCCTCTCGTTGAGCTTCTGCGCCAGAGAGATGCCGTTCTCCCCGTCCATCTCAATATCCAGCACCGCGATATCCGGCTGCCAGTCTTCATTCCCCATCCGCTCCAGGAACTCCTCTGCCGAAGAAAAAGCAGAGATCCGGAACTTCCTTCCTCGCGCCCTGAGCGCCCGCTCCGTCCGGGCCCTCGCATCTCCCAGATGCAGCGGATTATCATCACAAATCGCTATCGTAAGCATACGTCTCTTCTTCCCTTGTCTCTCTATCCGACCATAATCTGATGGTCCCTTCACGGCACAGCGTAAAGGTACAGATCATGCACTTCCCGTTTATTTTACTTTAAATTGTGGGGAATGTCCACGGGAGGATTTGCACTCAGAAAGCAAAAGGACAGACCTCCCGAGGGGATATGCGGGAGGTCTTGATAATACACGTCTTCATTTTGTTTTGCAGGGCCTCATCTTCATGAACGATATAGCCCACCTGCTCATTTGATCATACACTCCTGAGTCGTCATTCTCATATGACAAAACGATTCATTACTCTTCCGGCGGCCAGAATGCCCTGCCGCGCAGATACACAGTTTCTCGAAATAACTCGTTCTCCCACATCTCCAGATCCGTCATTTGGTCAAAAGCACTGTCCCATGCCGTGCCCTCGCTGACGCCGGTCGCAGAAAACACGACCAGCCGGGATGGATGTTCCTCCGACCCAACCGATACTGTTACATGACTCCCGTTTCTATTCTCAAGCTCCTTTGCATGTCGGTCTAAGATTTCCTTCACTTTTGCAGAATCGTTTTCATCCTTTAGTTCGATCATAGCGAGCTGATTTCTCTCATCCCTTGACATATACCATACGACTTGCTGGCAGAGTTCTCTGTCAATTCCGCATTCTTTGAGAAAAACATCTCCTTCATTTTCCTTTAGATAGATCGTCGAGCTTCCTTTTATGACATATAATTCATTGTCCTCGATATATTCGCGAAGATCGAGCGTATGGTATGTATGATAGTACTTATACATCTCAATCCTGTTTTTGATTAGCTTCACTGCCAGAACGATGATCGCGATAATCACCAGTGCACCGATGATTCTCCCAATGGATATTTTCTTTCCTGACTCTGTTTCCTTCATAAACATATAAACTCCTCCTTTTGGGATTCTTTCCCTTCACGGGTCTCCCTGTTACTTCACTGTAATCACATTCTACCCTAAGTGAAGTATCCATATATTCAACTTTGTTAATTCCGCAGCTATTCATGTCAATTCCGCAATGTTTCCACATCACAGTCACCTGTATAATGTTCTTAGGATTTATTACCCGATCTATGTAAGGGCGCGAATCACAAAACACAGAGGTGACAATGTAAATGAAAAAGAACGGTTTGCAATTATTCGTAATCGTTTTCCTTGTTATGTTGTTCTCGTGCAGCTGCGGCAGAAAAGAGGCCGCCCCTTCGAACGCAGAACAAATCACAACAGCAGTTACGACAGAACAGACAACAGAAGAGATCACGACAGCCGATACGACGGAACAAGAGCCCGAAACAACGACGCAGAGCCTCATCGATTCGGAGGACCAGATCATTCGAAGCGCGATGGAAGAAGACGGCTTTGGCCTGGGCGATAAGCTCGCCGCTTTTATTGATGAAAAGTATACATTTAACGGTGCTTATATTCCTGACCAGTTTCGCGCACAGTCCCCGGAAGAGATCGGCGGGTTCTTGATTTACAAAGTGACATCTTCTGGCTGCGATCTGCAATTGCTAGGTGCATACGGTTATTCTCCCGATGATCCGACTGCTTTTGAAACTGCTTACAGATCTCACGTATATGGGATTTGCCATTATGGCTCTTCTTATGAATCTGTCAGTTATGCAAATTATAGTCAGGGGGATCTTAACGACTGTCGTTTTTCATTTAGTACTGACAACAAGAATATGATGCCTGACGCCGAGCAGCGAAACGAGATGAGCGAATGGCTCGAAGCGCAGATACCGTTAATGCTGACCTTTGATAGACTCCTGGCGGAGATCGATCAGCTGAACATCGCATCAGAGAACAACTTGTCTGGAACAGAGTTTGGATTCATCGGATACGATGAAAACTTGCCGCTGTATACACAGGCCAAGCTCCCTCAATGTCTTCAGCTGATACCTGTTTCTGATGCAAAGTATACAATGTCCTATCGTTCCTCCTGGGATACAGACAGTAAAGAATACAAGCACTACGGTATGCTGGATGTTCCTGTGGAGGTTCTTGAAGCGAGAATCCTGGATAACGCTACCGGACTCGAATTGGCTGATTTCACGGTTCGTGCATATGCACCAAGACTTCTGACGATCCACAATGGAGAGCCCGAAAAGCAAATGGTAAAAAAGGAAGATATCTTGGAAGCCATCAAAAAAGAATTGCTTGACCTCGGGGAAGAATGGCCCCTGGAAGACGAATCATCTTCACAATAATCATCTACACATGAAAACAAACAGGAGGTTTATCTATCATGATCAAAGTGAAACATTTCTCCGACGTACAGCTTGGGCAGCTGGTAGGCAATCAGCTGGGAATGAAACTATGGATGAACGGCATGATGAATGAGATCCGCCGATACCCGAACGAGATTCCCTGCGAAGCCGATGAGGTCCCTTCCACGATCATTCCGTTTGCTTCCGGACCGGAGAAGGTTGAATGGGGCTTCGCTGCCGGAATGTCGTGCCTGTCGCAGGATGAGACCGGTTCCATCATTGTGCGCAATGCAGAACACTTCCCCTCCTGCGCAGTTCTGGCTCTGCTAAGCCTTCTCTATGACGCCGGCGTGTCCGCCGGAAAAAACATCAGCTTGAGATTGCGCTATAACGACAACCCGGAGATGAGGCCGTTTTTGAGCCTGCTTGGTGAGGCTCAGCAGAAGCTTCCGCATGTCACGATCAAGCGAGACGGCTCTCTGCCCAAGGAAGACAAGAACACCGTATCGGCAAAGCGCAAGGTTTTCCCGGTCGGCAGCAGTGCCTGTGCGGTTCTCCAGCTGAACCAGACCGACGTTGGAAGATTTGTTGCTGTTGTCCGGTGCATCTCGGGGAGCCTGCATGTCAGAGACAGTCTGACGATAACGGACGGGTCTTGCAACGTCTTGCAGGAGCATTGTCCGGTGATCAGCATCTCAAGCATGAACAATCAGAGTGTCGATGACAGCAGCGCTCTATCCGGCGATACTTTCATCGTGTATTTTGCCATGTGGTTTCCGCCGAACACTCCGGCGTTTGACGGAATGATGCTCATCAGGGAAGATCCGGCTCCTGTTTTTGTCTCAAGGCCAATGCCTGCGGCGGTATCGATTCAACCAGAAAGAAAAACCTCTTTGTTCGACAGAATCAAGTCGGCTTTTAAATAATATGTTTTGGGAACTATTTAAAAAGAAAAGAGCGGACCGCTCATCTGAGCCGTCGAAGGAGAAGGACAGGCCGGCTGCCGCGGCACCGGCTAAGAATACCCCCTCTGTTTCTTCCCCGGATGATCGATGGATGCTTTCACAGCTGGCTGCCTTATATGACCGCACAGAGCGAGAGCAATACCGAAGCAGGTATTGTGAGGAACTGGGCCGCCTGGGCTTCTCCCAGCAGCAGGCAGAACGGCTGTTGGCTGTTGAGCGGTCGATCATTCGACGGTTTAACAAGACCTATCTGTTAAGTCCCGAATTCACCCAGAGCTGGTTTATGGGCTTACAGCAGCCGTTTTTTCTGAATTATCCGAAGACACAGGAGGATGTTCTAAAAGAACGCTTCTTCACACTCAGTGAATTGAGCAAATTCATAGATGAGGCAGAGTGGCTCTTTTGGAATGCTCATGAAGAAGACATGGATGACGATGTGTTTGCAGAGATCGATGCATGGCGTCTCCGCGGACAGGGCGGTGAATTCGGAATCAGATACTGCGAATCCATTGCCGAAGAAACAGGGATACCTGTGAAGCTGTTCGGCAAATATATCAGTCACGAAGGTGCTTACCTGAGTCGATATAAATGGGGGCGGTCCACGAGTCAGTGGCAATAGGATAAATCATGATTCTTACTTGTTCAGAAATCACGAATCATGAAGAAAGGAACTAACATGAAAAAAACATTGTATCTATTCACTCTGATTTTTGTTGCTTCACTCTTTCTCACTTCCTGTAAGAAAGCTCCGGAAACGGTCTCCGATTCTGTTCTCCAGATCACCGAAGACAAATATCTGGATAAATGGGGGTTCAACGACTGTATTTCCGTGGAAAAAGAAGTGGAGCACCATCCGGATAAAGAAAACCATCTAGACACAGTCAACATCAATTATCGTTTTATATATCCCTATGGATACGTAAAAACTGAAGTCAGCGGAATCTCTTATCAATACGATCGTGCCAGTGATCTGTGGAAAAATATTTCAGAAGGACAAAAAAGTGATTTTGAAGTGGTATGGGATGTATCGTCCTTTATAGGCACTTACAGTGGTTCTCTGCAGTACCCTAATAGTCAATACCCCACATATTATGACATTACGATCAATGATATTGATCCCGAAAAAAAAATCGTTGATCTGTCGGGGAATTGGACATATAAGGCTGTCCACGACTATTTGTTTGGTCCTGATGAATATTACGATGTTGAAGAACCCGTTGTAAGATTGTGTGCAATGGATGTCCTTTATGCTGATTCCATTCAGGGAGTAACTTTGGATTCCATGTGGGATGGGAATGTGGTTACTGACGAAGACCGAAGCCTAATACGATTTCTGCCTGTCTGTGGAGAAGCATTCGGAACTCGACCTGCATTGCCGGCTGGGTTAACCTGTTGGATCTCTCTGAAACGAGGTATCGGATTCAACCTGGAGCCGGATGAAGCACCCAATTCAGAAGATTTTCTGAGACACTAAATTCAACGGACTTCATCCCATATAAATCGTGCGATATAAAGCTGATCATTCAAAAGTCCCCCGGAATCGAGTAATACAACCTGATTCCGGGGGACTTCTCTGTTCCTGGGAGACTCCCTCTCCTACTCTTCCCCTTTCAGCACCACCCTGGTCCTGAACCCGTTTTCGGTGACCCCTGTCTCCAGCTGCCCGTCGTATCGGTTCGCCAGGTCCTCCAGGATCGTAAGCCCGATGCCGCGCTCCAGGCCGGGGATTCGCGTCTTCCGGGCGGAGCGCTCCTTTCCTTCCTCTCGGACCGGATTGACACAGGAGACGCTGAGATACGGCTTCTGGTACTGCGCTTTCAGCTCGACCTTCGGATCCTTCAGCCCTTCGCATGCTTCCTGGGCGTTGTCGAGGATGTTGCCGAAGACACAGATCAGGTCCGGGTTGGTGATGCCGGTCTCAACAGGCAGATGGATGTCCGCGTCCAGTTCAATCCCAAGCCTCTTGTAGTCCTCCATTTTCTTCGTCAGGTAGCTAGCCGCGACCATATTGGCGCAGGAGGCAAATGTCTTCTTCGCGGGATCCTGCGAGGCCAGCTCGCGGACGTAGGCCGCGGCTTCTTCGGTCTGTCCGGCATCCATCATCGCGCGCATGGTATAGACGTGGTTGTCGATGTCGTGACGCATCTTGCGGATCTCCTCATAGGAGGCGGACAGTTCGGAGTAATAATCCTTCTGGAAGGAGATCTGCTCTTCCAGGATCTCATTGCGCACCTTCATCTCGGTATTTCTGTCGGCCGTGCGGAACGCGAACATAAGCGCGATATCGGCCAGCAGAAAGATGATGATGGACGGAAGGATCTCCCAGGGGTTCATCGGCACGTCCAGGTTCTTGTACATGGCAAAATATGTCAGGATCGTGACGAACTGGCTGATCGGAAAGAGCAGGAACAGAAGGCTGCTCCGGCCGGCCGCAAAACCACCCTTCCTCTTTCTCAGAATGCGCAGGAGAACTGCCGTGATCGAGAAAAAGACCAGGTTGATGAAGAGCAGGGCCGCATAGACCGGGATCGGATACTTCTGCATCAGTTCTCCGGTCACCGCCATGTCTCTCGGCATCATCGCCATATACACGATGTCGGAGAAGAGCATGGAGAGATACGCGGCAAATGTCGCCACCAGCTTGAAGAGGACACTGCCTTTATGCAGCAGCTGGACCACCACGATAAGGTAGACCAAACCGCCCACCGTACGAATCGCAGACATGACCGGAAGCGCCCAGTTGATGGCTGCGTAGCCGGCGAAGCTGACCACGTCGACCAGCAGCGTCTTCCATCGGTTCAGTTTGCTCTCGCAGTTGTACTGGACGGTGAGCAGAATTAATACATAGAGAAGCCAGTTTGCGACCGTATAAACCACTGTGTACTGAAATGTTTCCATACTTGTGTTATTCCTTTACACATTCTCTGTGAGACGCAATGAATAAGCGTTTCACATGCTATAGCATCTTTTCGCTGCCTCTTCGCAGTTGATCCGGATCACCGGCCGCAGCCCGTAAGAGCTGCCTGCGTCGCTCTTTGGCCAGACCTCATGCAATCCGTAGCCGCTCATTTCGCAGAAAGGATCCCGCTCTTCTTCCGGAGCAAAAAGCAGCCAGTCGCAGGATTCGGACAATGCGCCGCATCTTGCCTTCGCGAAGGGTGTCAGCAGGACCGATTCCTTCATCTTCTTCTCCAGATCGAGGCGTTTCGCGTCTTCTGAAGACAACAGGGACATCAATGCACCGTTTTCGAAGGGGATGATTCTCGAATCCTGCGGGTACACCTCGAACAGAGACAGATAGAGTGTCTCATAGAGATGCTCTTCGATCTCACTTCTGGTCTTTGTGCTGCCCAGTTCCTCCTCGGTGAAGCTCATCCTGTCGTATGCATAGAGGCTCAGAAGCAGGGCTGTGCTGCCTTCCCGTTCCAGTACCAGCCAGGGATAGACCCGCGGCTCTCTTCCACTGTAATCATACGGGTAAAAGCCGATGCCGATCAGGTCACCGGCTTTGCAGCTGCCCTCTTTTGTACGGTTCAGAAGGGTCTCCGCAGGTACCGGCTGTAATCAAGGACTCCGTCTTTCTTCCAGGCCTTCTCCGGCGAAAACTCCCGGTAAGACCCGAACATGGTGTCCCCTTCAATCACCGGGATCCGTGTAAGCAGGCGCATATGCTCGCCCGCGCAGCGGGCAGTATCCTCCGGGTCCGAGAAGAGCCGGAAGTTCCCCCTCTCCTCTGTCAGCCGATTGACCGCAGCATAAGCCTTCCGGTATTCCGGCAGCATAAAGTGCTGCATCCATGCCTTGCCCTGCTGGCGAATCGACCGGGTTCTCGGCTTGTTATTGTTCGGCCACAAGCGGATTTCCGATTGAAAATCGTACTCGCAGGCCCGCGCAAAATCACAGAGGAAAGGTCTCTCACTCTCAAACGGAAGATACGTGCCCTTGCGGCTGTGCGTCAATCGGTCCCGCTCTCCCGGCGGGTCCGGAATGGCCGGAAGATCACATTTCAGGATCCCCCAGAGCTCCTCCTGGAGCCCGGTATCCAGACCCTTCACGGCATAATCCAGCAAACAGTATGTTCCCATAATGTCAGTCGTGTCCTCTCGGAATGGGCGTCCGCTGTCACTTCCACAGCGGGAAGAATTCCTGCGTGCTTCCGTCGATCACGCCGAGATCGGTGATGATCGCTCCCGGGATGCAGGCGAGCGCGATGACCGCGATCTGCATCAGCATCTTCTCCGGGCAGACCGTCAGGGCCTTCTCTTCGACGTCCGCGATCGCAGGCACCAGCTCCTCGCAGGGCAGAAGGCTCATCAGGCCGGCCACCGGCAGTTCCAGAACGCCCAGAACCTCTCCGTTCTCCGCGCAGCCCACGCCTCCGCCGCACTCGCGCAGTGCCTTCGCCAGGGCAAATGCATCCGCCGTGTCGTAGTACATGCAGAGGAAGTTGTGGCAGTCATGCGCCACGGTGCTGGCGATCGCGCCCTTCTTCAGACCGTAGCCCTTGCAGAGGGCGATCGTGTGATCGGTCTTCCCGTGGCGGTTGAAGACCGCGACGAGGCAGAGGTCGTCGCGCCCGGACAGGTCCACCTTGCCGTCCTTCACCGGCACCTCTTCGTAGATGGCATCGCACATATGTCCGTAGCCCTGGCTGCCGGAATAGTCCATCACAAGGGCCTTGACCGTGCCGTTCTCCACACCGGGCACCCGGAGCTCGAAGTCCTCGGGACCGGTGATATAGTCCAGGTGCATCGTATTTTCAAATCCGTAGTCCTCTGCGGTTTTATGATCCTCCAGAAGCCTTCCGCCCTCGACCAGCAGCTTTCCTTCTCTCCAGACCGCGTAGGGATTGCGTCCGTCCAACTCGTCGAGGAGCTGCATGTCCGCAAGATAGCCCGGCGCGATCGCGCCGATGTCGTCCATCTGCGTCGCACGGGAGGCATTGTAGGTCACCCAGCGGATCACCTCGATCGGGTCGATGCCCTCCATCATCGCAGACTTGGTCAGGCGGTTGACGTGGCCGGTCTCCAGCAGGTCCTTCGCGTGCACGTCATCGTTGCAGAGCGTGACGTGATCGGTGTAGCGCATGTTCTTGATGCCGTCCAGCAGCTGCGGCATGCGGCGCGGCGAGAGGGAGCTCTCCTGCATATCGGTGAAAATGCCCGCGCGCAGGTTCGCAATCATATCTTCCGCACAGCTCATGCAGTGGTTGTCCACCATGCCGGCGACGCGGTAGGCCGCGATCTCCTTGCCCAGCAGGCCCGGCGCATGGCCCTGGATCAGAGCATTTCTCTTGATTCCTTCTTCGACCACTTCGTGCATGCGCTTCTCATCGTGGATGACATTGTAGAAGTCCATGACCTCCGCGACACCCCAGACGCCCTCCGTCTCCAGAAGCTCCGCGATCTCCTTCGCTCCGAAGGACGCGCCGGCCTGCTCCACGCCGGGCACGGAAGGCACGCAGGACGAAGCCAGGTTAAACTGGCGCACCGGGGACTTCTTCGCATTCTCGATCATGAACTTGATCCCCGGGATGCCCAGGACATTGCCGATCTCGTGAGGATCGACGAATACCGACGTCGTTCCGCACAGAATCGCCGCGCGCCCGAAATTCTCCGGAATCATCATCGTGCTCTCCACGTGCATGTGCACATCGATAAAGCCGGGCACCAGATAACGCCCCTTGCCGTCATAGATCTCCTTCGAAGGACAGACCGTCTCCTGTCCTTCCTCTCTCACACGCACCACAATGCCGTCGATCACGTCCACACTGGCAGGATAAACCTCGCCGGTGATGACATTGACAAAGCGCACATTTTCCACGGTTAAATCACAGGGGATCTCCTGCATCGCCGCACGGATCAGCCTCGTACGGTCACGGTGTTCTCTTACTCGCATGCTCCATATTTCCTTTCTTTCGCAAATGAACGGCCAGCTGGTTTTCTTTGCCGTAGAATCAGTCACCCTTATTGTATTTTTACATGAACAGGATGTCAATTTATTGTAGGCGAAAAAAGGGATTTCGCTTCGAAGAAAACACATCACACTCTCAGGTCACCCGCATCCCGCCTCTTGCCCCCTGGAAGAACGGATGCCCTCCCGGACCGGGAGATTCCGATGACACCTGATTATGAAAAAGCCTTGCGGCTGCAGGTTTCATCTGCAGCCACAAGGCTTCATCGTTCCATATTGTTTTGTCTCCTCCGTTCGCAGTCGCAGAACGCTCAGAGGATGCATCCCCCCGACGTTCAGGAAGACGTTAAGGGACATATGCGATTATTCATATTCGACTGTCGCCGGCGGCTTCGGGGTATAATCGAAGAGCACGCGGTTGATGCCGGGCACCTCGCTGGTGATGCGGGCCGCCAGGCGATCCAGCATCTCCGCAGGAAGATGCTCCACGGTTACTTCCATGACGTCGGTCGTGTTGATCGCGCGGATGATGCAAGGCCAGTCAAAGGTTCTCTTGCCGTTGCGGATACCCGTGGACTTGAAGTCCGGCACGACCGTGAAGTACTGCCACACCTTGCCCTCCAGGCCTGCCTTGGCGAATTCCTCGCGCAGGATCGCATCCGACTCTCTCACTGCTTCCAGACGGTCTCTCGTGATGGCTCCGACGCAGCGCACGCCCAGACCCGGGCCCGGGAAAGGCTGGCGGTCCACCATGTTGGCGGGAAGGCCGAGGGCGCGTCCGACGACACGGACCTCATCCTTGAACAGGATGCGGACCGGCTCGACCAGCGCGAAACGGGAGGCGATGTCCTCCGGAAGGCCGCCGGCATTGTGATGCGCCTTGATGCCTGCCTCAGACTCCAGGATATCCGGCCAGATCGTTCCCTGTCCGAGGAATCCGACACCGTCCAGCTTTCTCGCTTCTTCTGCAAACACATCAATGAACTCCTCGCCGATGATATGGCGCTTCTTCTCAGGATCCGCCACGCCGGCCAGCTTGTCCAGGAAACGGTCGGTCGCGTCGACGTAGATCAGGTTCGCGCCGAGCTCCTCGCGGAAGACCTCAAGGACCTGCTCGCTCTCGCCCTTTCTCATCAGGCCGTGGTTGACATGGATGCAGGTGAGCTGTTTGCCGACTGCCTTGATCAGCAGGGCTGCTACGACAGAGGAATCCACGCCGCCGGACAGGGCCAGGAGCACCTTGCCGCCGCCCACCTTTTCCCGGATCTCCCGGATGGCGGTCCTGCAGTAGTCGCCCATGGACCAGTCCCCCGCCGCGCCGCAGACCTCATAGAGGAAGTTCCGGATCATC
>JAEEGL011771420.1_pt1 | contig 20456 bp, 18 predicted proteins | sample 9134231 | NCBI WGS metagenome assembly JAEEGL01 (sample SAMN16246548, study PRJNA631951) | gut metagenome | biome: gut microbiome; feature: rumen; material: fiber-attached | host: Bos | place: Iran: Karaj | collected 2018-10 | reverse complement strand
TTGAACGCCATCTATTTCAATGCTGACTGGAAAGAGAAATTTGACGTGAACGACACCCGTAACTCGAGTTTTACCTTGCCTGACGGATCTATTGTGACGCGTGAACTCATGCACCGCAAGGCCATCGCACAGGGCTGCGAGAGCGAGTTGTGCTCCATGCTGTGCATACCCTTTGGCAGTGGTGGCTACAGCATGTATGTCATGCTGCCTGCCGAAGGGAAGACCACGGGCGACCTCATCCGCGACATGAGCCAACAGGAATTGACCGACCATCTGGACGCCATCGACATGACGCCCCACGAGGTGGATATCCTCATGCCACGGTTTGAAATCGTGAGCGAAATCGATTTGATTAAAGTTCTCAAACCCATGGGCATCAAATCGGCATTCACGGGCAGCGCCGACTTCTCAAACATGTCTGACAGGAGCCTGTATGTATCCATGATGAAGCAAAAGGCCAAGATCGAAGTCAACGAGGATGGAGCCAAAGCAGCGGCCGTGACCGTTGCGATGATAGATCCAACATCCCCTGGACCACAGCACTATGAAAAAGCCGAGTTCCACGCCAACCGCCCCTTCCTGTATTTCATACTCGAGGAGAGCACCCGCAGCATTTTCTTCATCGGCACCTACTGTGGCAACTAATCGTTTCTAAACCATAATTTTATTACAGTGTTATGGGCTCATCGATGACTTCGGTGGGCCTTTTTTGAAGTTGACGTTGATGTCAACGAAGTCGGTGGTTGGGTGTTTTTTCAGAGAAAAAGCAGTATATTTGCAACTGTTATGACGAAAGAGGAATTGATATTAGATTGCCGTTATTACAATGGCGAGGATGAGGTGCCAGCGTCGTTGCCAGAAGGGAAAGAAATCTTTTGGGACTATGAGCGAGTGTGGGCAGGATGGGTTCTGGAAGGAAATGACAGGCTTCAAAAGAACATCGATTATTATACCGAAGAATATGATTTGCCTAATCTCCTTCCTGAAACTGACGGCACACCATTGGGGTTGAAAGCATTGCTGTTCAGTCGCTATGACTATTGGAATGGTTATATGGGAGGATCGAAAGAGGAGTATGCCCAAGGTTTCAAGAAATGGTATCTTGAAAAATATGTCGCTGGCACCAAAACTCACCGTCAATTGTTGGAAGGGTGAGTCGTAGCATTTGCTGGAGAGCCAGCGGCAGCTGGTGTTTGCTGAATATTTTTGGACAATTTTTAAGTTTGGATTATCTTTGCCGTTTGAAAAACTGTAATGATGATGAAGACGGTAGCGATTATAGTGGCTGGAGGGAGCGGCACTCGTTTTGGAGCGCAGTTGCCCAAGCAGTTTCTGGAGTTGGGCGGCACGCCCATCCTGATGCGCACCATTCGGACCTTCGGTGAGGACGGGGACGGTTCATTTGATGTGATTGTCACGTTGCCCGAGGGGCAGATGGGACTGTGGCACGACCTGTGCGACCAGTATGGCTTTGCTGTGCCTCATCGCGTGGTGCCTGGCGGAGAGACCCGTTGGCACAGCGTGAAGAATGCACTGGACAGCATCGGTGACATCGCTGACGTTGATATTATTGCAGTGCATGATGGCGTGCGCCCGTTGGCCAGTCCTGCACTCATTCATCGCATCCTTGAGGCGGCCCGCCATGATGGCGCCGCTATCCCTGTGGTGATGCTCAATGACTCGGTGCGACAAGTGACGGAAGAAAGCAGCCATGCGCTGGACCGTTCGTCGCTGCGTGCCGTGCAGACGCCTCAGGCCTTTGATGCGCGGCTGCTGTTGGAAGCTTACGCTCAACCGTTTGACCCGACGTTTACCGATGACGCTTCGGTGGTGGAACGGCTGGGCCACAGCGTGACCCTTGTTGAGGGAGAGGCTGCAAATCTAAAGATTACCCGTCCCATGGACTTGGCGCTTGCCGAATATCTCTTGTCACATGCCTGACCTGCGCCACACCGACATACAATACTTGCACGGCGTGGGTCCCAAGCGTGCCGAACTGCTCAAGAAAGAATTGGGCATCAGCACCTACTATGACCTGCTGTATTATTTCCCGTTCCGCTACATCGACCGCAGCGTGATGAACCACGTGAACGAGTTGAGCGGTGACGAGGCAGCCATACAGCTCAAGGGACGTTTCATCACTTTTACTGCCGCAGGCGAGGGGCGCAAGCGTCGATTGCAGGCCTTGTTCACCGACGGCACGGGCACCATCGAGGTGGTGTGGTTCAACCGTGTGGCCTCGATTCAAAAAACTTACAACACCCAGACGCAATACCTGCTGTTCGGCAAGCCGTCGTTGTTCAACGGGCGCATCAACATCGTTCACCCCGAGGTGGACGTGGTGACGACCGAGAACGTCGCACAGGGACTGACAGGCGTGTATAACCTCACCGAGGTGCTGCGCAACCGCTCGTTCACCTCTCGTGCCATCCACAAGCTTGTCGTCACGCTGCTCAATACGCCTGGCGTGCAGAATATCGCCGAGACCCTGCCACCCGAACTGATTCAGCGTTATCGCCTCATGCCCTTGAACGAGGCGCTGCACAATATTCACTTGCCGAGCGACCAACAGGCCTTGCAACGGGCTCAACTGCGACTCAAATTCGAGGAGTTGTTCTTCCTGGAACTCAACATCCTGCATTATATAAAAGGCAGCAGCCGACGGCTGGTGGGACACGTTTTTGGACGAGTGGGCGCTTATTTCAACGGTTTCTACAACAACGTGTTGCAATTCCCGCTCACGGGGGCGCAGAAACGCGTTATCCGCGAGATGCGGCATGACATGGGCAGTGGCAAACAGATGAATCGCCTGCTGCAGGGAGACGTGGGCAGTGGCAAGACGATTGTCGCCTTCATGACGGCCTTGATTGCCCTGGACAACGGCTATCAGGCTTGCATCATGGCTCCCACCGAGATTCTGGCGGGACAGCATTTGGAAACTATCCGCCCGCTTGCCGAGGCTATCGGCGTGAAAGTGGCACTGCTCACAGGATCGACACGCAAGAAAGAACGCACCGCCATCCATGAGGCACTCATGAGCGGCGAGTTGCAGATACTCATCGGCACGCATGCCCTCATCGAGGATACAGTGCAGTTCCACAACCTGGGACTGGCTATCATCGACGAGCAGCACCGCTTCGGTGTGGCGCAACGCGCTCGCCTGTGGTCCAAGAACCGTACTGCGCCGCCCCATGTGCTGGTGATGACCGCCACACCCATCCCCAGGACGCTGGCGATGACGGTGTATGGCGACCTTGACGTGTCGGTCATTGACGAGTTGCCGCCGGGCCGCAAGCCGGTGACCACTGTGCTCAAGCATGAGCCTGACCGGTTGAAAATGTACCAATTTGTGGGATCACAGCTGCGTCAAGGACGGCAAGCCTATATCGTCTATCCCCTCATCGAAGAGAACGAGAAACTTGACCTGCATGCGCTGGAGCAAGGGTTTGAGCAAGTCAAAGAGGTGTTCCCGCATTACAATGTGGCGATGGTGCATGGTCGCATGAAACCCGCCGAGAAAGACTACCAGATGATGCTTTTCGCCACTGGTCAAGCCCACATTCTGGTGGCGACGACCGTTATTGAAGTGGGCGTGAATGTGCCCAATGCGTCGGTCATGGTCATCGAGGACGCCGAGCGCTTCGGCCTCTCGCAACTGCATCAGTTGCGCGGCAGGGTGGGGCGCGGCGCTGACCAGAGCTACTGCATCCTGATGGCCCGCAGTGACCTGGGTCGTGACACACGGCATCGCCTGCAAGTGATGACCCAGACCAATGACGGTTTTGTCGTTGCCGAGGAAGACATGAAGCTGCGAGGACCGGGCGACATGGAGGGCACCCAGCAAAGCGGTATCGCTTTCAACCTGCACATCGCCAACCTTGCCCAGGATGGCCAGATCATCCAGTTGGCACGCAATGCCGCCGAGGATTATCTGCACCTTGATCCGCAACTGGAGTCACCGTGGGGCCGCAAGCTGGCAGCCCACTTGAAGGAGATTTTCGACAAGCAAGCCAACTGGGGCCTTATCTCTTGATTCCACTCACAATAAAGCAAATAAAATTGAGAATAATATGACAAACAAACCTTTCATGACGTTTTTACTGGCATTGGTATTTTCAATGACGATGACACCGATGACAGCCCGAGCCGATGGCTTTGTCCCTGATGTGAATGGTGACGGCGAGGTGAATATTGCCGATCTGAATGCTGTCATCGACTTTATCCTGAAAGGCGAGACAGTGACGCCGATTGATTTAAACAAAACTTACCTATCGGCAAGAGATTTTGGAGCTGTGGGTGACGGAGAAACTGATGATACTGAAGCCCTTGAAGCCTTATTTGAAGCTGCGTTTTTGCTTAAGAAAGCCGTCTTCTTCGATCCAGGGACTTACCTTATTCGCCGCTCTCTGTTGTTGCGCACCGGAATGGAAATCTATGGTGAAGACGCTACTCTCAAGAAACGATCGGCTGTAACGACAACATTGGCCGAACCAGCTGTAAAGGGGCAGACCTATTTGGATGTGGTCTCGGCAAATGGATTCAATTTGGGTGATCAATTCTGTATTGCCGATCCAGGTGGAGCAAACAGATGTACTTATGGCATTATCACGGGAATTGAAGGTAATCGAATCAGTTTCACCAATATTATCAGTGATCAGCAGAGTAATTTTCCTGGATGTGTCAGAGACTATGATTCTGGAAAGGTGTCAGCATCTTTCTCTTTGCTCCGCTCTTGGTCAACGCGCTTTGAATGTGACGGCGTCTTTATCCATGACCTCACACTGGACGGCAACAGGAAAACTAATGAGCCCTATATTTGGGCCAACAGCTGCATTCATATGGATTCATATTATCCTGGCGGATATACGGGCAGCAGTGGCATAGAATATAGGAATATTCAGCGTGATTTGATGGTTCGCAATGTTACCATCAAAAACTCGCCCTGTGACGGAATCAGCGACCAGGGCGAGGGAGGACTCATTGTCAGGGACTGTGTCATTGAGAACTCTGCTGCTCATGGTGTCCATTTTGGAACGATATATTCATCTTCTGTTATAGCAAACAATACCATGATAGGTAATGGCTCTTTTGGCTCCGGAGTGTTTTTCTGTCAAGAGGTGAATGATGTAGTTGTTGCCAACAACACAATAGAGAATTTCAGTCATGGTTGTAGCGATGAGGAATTCGGTACTGCAGCGAGAAACGTGACGATCAGGAACAATGTGTTTAAGGATATCAAAGGACATGTGTTTAATTTCATGAAAGCGATGAGTGGTTTTCATGGAGGAGGTTTTCTTATCAGCAATAATCAGATTTTCAATCTTAAATCATTTTTGTTCTCTGGTCTTTACCTGGATAATGTGATTCTCTCAAACAATGAAGTGAAGAGCGTTGCCAGCCAGACTTCAAGGATTATCAGTATCACCCAATCTCGCAATGTGGTGATTGCAGGAAACAAGGTGCCCTCATCAGTGAGTTGGGATGAACCGGTGAATGCCACCGAGACGGTCAACCTTATCCAGGACGCCAACTCATGGAATAATTAATTGGGGTGGCTCAAAATATTAACCGTGGCAAGAGATCATGCTCTTGCCACGGTCATTTGTTTTGTAAGGCTTAATGCTTCTTACTCGCCCAGAATGGCTGCCACGCCAGGCAGGGTCTTGCCCTCGATGGCTTCGAGCATAGCGCCGCCACCTGTCGATACATAGGAAACCTGGTCGGCCAGGCCGAACTTGTTGACTGCAGCAACCGAGTCGCCGCCGCCCACGAGTGAATAGGCACCGTTCTGGGTGGCTTCGGCCACATACTTGGCGATTTCGCCAGTGCCGTGAGCGAAGTTCTCGAACTCAAAGACGCCGACGGGGCCGTTCCACAGGATGGTCTTGGAGTCAAGGATGATTTTCTTCCAGTTGGCAAGCGATGCCTCGCTGGCATCCATGCCCTCCCAACCATCGGGGATGTTGTAGATGTCAACTGTCTGGCGGTTAGCATCGTTGTCAAAGCGGTCACCGGCTACAGTGGCTACTGACAGGCTCAGGTTCACGCCTTTCTCCTTGGCTGCTGCGATGACATTCAATGCTTCGGGCATCAGTTCATCCTCGTGCAGCGAGTCGCCGATGTGGCCACCCTGGGCCTTGATGAAGGTATAGCCCATGCCACCACCGATGATGAGGTTGTCCACCTTGTCCAGCAAGTTCTTGATGACCGACAGTTTGCTCGACACCTTGCTGCCGCCAATGATGGCGGTGAAGGGATGCTGAGCGTTCTTCATCACGTTGTTGATGGCGGTTACCTCCTTCTCCATGAGCATACCCAGCATCTTGTGGTCGGCGTCAAAGAAATCGGCGATGACAGCAGTCGAAGCGTGACGGCGGTGAGCTGTGCCGAAGGCGTCATTCACATACACGTCGGCATAGCTGGCCAGTGTCTTGGCGAACTCGGTTTGACGGGCCTTCATATCCTTCTTGGCAGCGTCGTAGTTGGGATCATCCTTCTCAATGCCCACGGGCTTGCCTTCCTCCTCGGGGTGGAAACGCAAGTTCTCGAGCAACAGCACTTCGCCGGGTTGCAGGGCATCGGCCTGAGCTTTGGCCTCGGCGCTGTCCTGTGCGAACTGAATGGGACGTTCCAGAGCGGCAGCTACGGCGCTGGAGATCTGGTTCAGTGACAGTTTGTGGTTGATCTTGCCCTTGGGCTTGCCCATGTGTGACATGATGATGAGCGCACCACCGTCATTGAGGATTTTCTTTAATGTGGGCACCGCTCCGCGAATGCGGGTATCGTCGGTAATTTCTCCTTTGTCATTCAGGGGCACGTTAAAGTCAACGCGCACGATTGCCTTCAGTCCGGCAAAATTAAAATCGTTGATGTTAGCCATTTTTTAATAATTATTTGATGATATGGTGATTTCTTTATAAATTTTGGGTGCAAAAGTAATAAATAATTTGTTCTTCTCCTATTATTCGCGACATAAAACGTTGATTTGATGATAAAGAAGTTGCAGAAGTGCTCTCATGTGCATCATTTTGCTGTTCAGTGAGGCTCATTAATGGATTTCTGCTAAAAAGTGTGGGTAATACTGATTTTTTGGGAATTTTTAATATAAGAAAAAGAGTATCATCGCACATTTTTTATACCTTTGTCATCAATAAATTTAACTTTTTAATTGAGGAAAAATTATGAACAAAAGAATGAGATCAGTGATATTGGCGTTGTTGTCATTGCTGGTTATGTCATGCGGCATGATGATCCACAATGCCGATGATATCATTAACGACATGCGTGACAACAGACATGCGGAATACTTCAACGTGGGCAGTGGCTTGCTGGGTCTTGGCCGTTTGATATCACCCACTTTGTCCGAGGCTGGCCTGGGCATCACATCGGTGAAACTGCTGGATTTGAGCAAGTGCAGTCCCGGTGTTCGCGATAAATTCCGCAAAAACATCCAGAATCTTTACAAAAACCGTTCCTATGAGGAAATCATCACCACGCAACAGGGCTACGGAGAGCAAAGAACGGTGCTCGTGCGCCGCGATGGTCAGTATCTGAGCGAAATTGTTATCGCAAATGCAAGTGATTTGAGCGATGCGATGGTTGTCATTAACGGTCACATCAACCTGGAGAATTTGGAGCGGATTATCAACGATCAAAGCATCTTCAACAAGAAGTTTTGATTCGTTTCCCAAAACTGAATTGGAATTATCGACGTGGTAGATTCCTGTGGCGTTGCGGACGCTCAATTCCTATAGCAGATAAACACTAATCAACATTAATAAATTCATCTATAACAATGAAAGAACAGATTCAAGCGCAATTCAAGCAGCGTTTCGGTACCGATAGCGTCATCTATGCTTCGGCCGGTCGTATTAACCTCATCGGCGAACACACCGACTATAACGGCGGATTTGTGTTCCCCGGAGCCATTGACAAGTACATCATGGCTGCAATCAATATCAACGGCACTGCCAAGGTGCGCGTTTACAGTATGGACATGGACGCTTACTGTGAGTTCGGTCTCAATGAGGAGGATGCTCCTCAGGAGCAGTGGGCACGCTACATCTTCGGTGTGTGCCGCGAGACCATCAAGCGTGGTGGCACAGTGAAGGGCTTTGATACCGTGTTTGCCGGCAATGTGCCCCTGGGCGCAGGACTGTCGTCGTCGGCAGCATTGGAGTCTTGTTTTGCCTTTGCCTTGAACGACCTGTTCAATGACAACAAGATCGACAAGTTTGAACTCGCCAAGATCGGTCAGAGCACCGAGCACAACTACTGCGGTGTGAATTGCGGTATCATGGACCAGTTTGCCAGCGTGTTCGGCAAGAAGGACTGCCTGATGCGTCTTGACTGCCGCTCGCTCGAGCATGAGTACTTCCCCTTCCATCCCGAGGGTTATAAGCTCGTGCTGCTCAACAGCAAGGTAAAACACGAACTGGTGGATTCGCCCTACAACAAGCGCCGCGAGTCATGCGAACGCGTGGCTGCCACCCTGGGTGTGGAGACCCTGCGCGATGCCACTTATACCATGCTTGCCGACGTGCGTGACAAGGTCAGCGACGAGGACTATCGCCGTGCCCGCTTTGTCATCGGTGAGAAGCAGCGCGTGCTCGACGTGTGCGATGCCCTGGAACGTGGCGACTACGAGACCGTGGGACGTTGCATGTTTGAGACCCATGACGGACTGTCACGCGACTATGAGGTGAGCTGCGAGGAGCTGGACTACCTCAACGACGTGGCCCGCGAGTGCGGTGTGACCGGTTCGCGCATCATGGGTGGTGGCTTTGGCGGCTGCACCATCAACCTGGTGAAGGAGGATCGCTATGACCACTTCATCGCCTTTGCAAAGGAGAAATTCAACGCAAAATACGGACACGAGCCCGAGGTGATCAACGTGATTATCAGCGACGGTGCTCACAAGGTGGAAGACTGAGATGAAGAGTATCCGTATCGACACCCATGAGACCGAGCGTGGCGAAATCACCACCTATGAACTCATCAACGCCAGCGGTGCGAGCGTGAAGCTCTCGTCGCTGGGCGCTGGAATCCTCGAAATCAGAGTTCCCGACCGTGACGGCAAATTGGCCGACGTGGTCCTGGGGTACAAGGACGTGGCCGCCTACTTCTATGACGGTCCGTGCGCCGGCAAGGTGCCCGGCCGCTATGCCAACCGCATCTGCAAAGGACACCTTGATATAGACGGCAAGGTCTATCAGTTGAACATCAACAACGGCCCCAACCACTTGCATGGTGGTCCTGAGAACTTTTCCAATAAAATTTGGGACTGCGAGATGGACGGTGATACAGTCGTGTTCTCGCTTGAGAGCCCTGACGGTGACGAGAACTATCCTGGAAACCTCACAGTCCGTATTGCTTACACCTGGAGCGATGACAATGTGCTCAAGATCGAACTCGGAGCCGTGACCGATGCTCCCACCGTGGTGAACCTCACTAACCACGCCTATTTCAACATGGCTGGTGAGGATATGGAAGGAACCGCCCTCAATCAAGTGCTGCAGCTCAACTGCTCGCGCTACCTGCCTACCGACGACACGCTCATCCCCAGTGGCGAGATGGCACCCGTCGAAGGCACGCCGATGGACTTCACGCAGCCCAAGGTGGTCGGCAAGGACATCAAGCAGGATTTCCCCGCTTTGAACTATGGCAAGGGCTACGATAACTGCTGGGTTATTGATGGCTATGAGGACGTAGACCTGCATCTGGCTGCCGTTTTATGTGACGAGTTGTCGGGCCGACTGGTGGAAGTCAGCACCGATCAGCCTGCGGTACAGGTCTATTCCGGCAACTGGCTCGGGGGATGCCCCTTGAGCAAGAGCGGCAAGCAGTATCATGACTATGACGGCGTGGCCATCGAGTGCCAGGGAATGCCTGATGCGCCCAACCACGACAATTTCCCGTCACAGTTGCTGCGTCCCGATGAGGAGTATCGCCGTACTATCATTTTTGATTTCAAAACAGTGGATTAGGCATTAGGTGTTAGCCTTTAGGCTTTAGGCATTAGGTGTTAGGCTTTAGTAATTGTACTTACAATTTAGAACTAAAAAAACATACAACTTAAAAATGAAACCGACATTATTTGTGCTTGCTGCTGGCATGGGTAGCCGTTATGGCGGCCTCAAGCAGCTTGACGGTCTGGGCCCTCACGGCGAGACCATCATGGACTATTCGATTTATGACGCTATCAAGAGCGGCTTCGGCAAGGTGGTCTTTGTGATTCGCAAGGACTTCGAGGCCGACTTCCGCGAGAAAATCTTATCTAAATATGAGGGGCACATCCCTGTAGAGCTCGTCTTCCAAGGCTTGAATGACCTACCCGAGGGCTTTGCATGCCCCGAGGAGCGCGTGAAACCGTGGGGTACAAACCATGCTTTGCTGATGGGCAAAAACGTCATCAATGAGCCGTTTGCCATCATCAACGCCGACGATTACTATGGCCGCAACAGCTTTGAGGTCATGGCCAATGAATTGTCGTCACTGCCCGAGGACAGCAAGGGCCATTACAGCATGGTAGGCTTCAAGGTGGGTAACACCATGAGTGAGAGCGGCACCGTGGCACGTGGTGTGTGTGAGACCCGCGACGGTCTGCTCACCGGTGTGGTTGAACGCACCGACATCGGCTATGATGCTGATCACAACATCACTTTCACCGACGAGAACGGCCATGTGCAGCACTTGGCATTCGAGACTCCCGTGTCAATGAACTTCTGGGGATTTACCCCCGACTACTTCGAGCACAGCGAGAAATGCTTCGTCGAGTTCCTCAAGGAGAACCTCGACAAGCCCAAAGCCGAGTTCTTCATCCCCACGGTGGTCAACAACATGGTGACTGCCGGCACTGCCCAGGTCAAGGTCCTCACTACCGAGAGCAAGTGGTTTGGCGTGACCTATGCTGCCGACCGTCAGGGTGTGGTTGACAAGTTCGCTGAGCTGCATGCCACAGGCGTCTATCCCGACAAAATGTTCTAAATCAAACAGAAATATCTAAATATCCCGCATGGCATTGTTTGCCGTTGCGGGATTTTTTATATCTTTGGGGCATGAAAAAGTTGAAGAAGGCCAAGAAACAGAAGCCTGCCGTTAAGGTGAAGCCCATTAAAAAGAATACCACGTACCGTCGGTTTCGCGCTTGGGAAATTCGTCTTGACCGTCGCCTGCAACGTCAACGGGTAATGCCCCAAAGTGTTGACGATACCCATCGCGAGTGTTCCAACTGTGGCTGCAGTTTCACGGGGCGCATCTGTCCGCAATGTGGGCAGGCGGCGACCTGGACGCGCTATTCGTGGCGCCAGGCGTTCCTTAATCTTCTCGATATTTGGGGATTGGGCAACAGGCCGATGTTCCGCACATTGCGTGAATTGTTCACCCGTCCCGGCTATATGGTGCGTGACTACTTGGGTGGTCATCGTCAGTTTTATTTTCCTCCCTTCAAGTTGCTGGCTGTATCTGTTGTGCTGATGATTTTCGTCAGTTGGCTGACGGGGGTCAAGTATGACTCCATTTTTGGTGAAATATCCGAGGAACTGGTTGGCAAGGACATCAATATCACAGGAGGATTGGGCTTTCTTTCTGGCATTGGCATCAAGTTTATTGAGTTATTGTCCAGAAATGTACTTTATGAATGGCTGTTTTTTGGAGTGGTTGCAGTGATTGGTGTGTGGATAGGGTTTAATCGTTATCGGAAGTATAATTTTGTGGAGACCTATATCTTTCTTGTGTTTGTCATGGCACAGCAGTTGCTTTGCATGATTCCTGATATGTTGGGCACTGGTTTCTGCAACTTTGTAGATCATTACACATCTGGTTCGACATCAGGGTTTGCTGTTGTGTGTGCTTCTGTGGTGTCAATTGTTAGCAGTGTTGTCTCCGGGTTTTATAAATGGGCAGTCTTGCTGTTGGTCGTAATGGATTTCCGCCAGTTCTTTGGTTTGAAATGGAAGACGGCCCTATGGCGCATGATTCTTGTGGTGATTGTATTGAGTGGTATTGGGTTACTGATTGGCTTTCTCGTTATTGCTTTTAGTGATCATAGTCTCAAGTTCGCGGTTCACGCTGTTTTGAACGCTGTAATGTTGCCTGCAGCATTTGTTCTGGCCAACTGGCTCATTGACAGGAATAAACAGATTGTGCCCCCGTCCATCATCACTGCATGCAAAGTATTGATTATTTCGGTCTTGCTGATGCCGATATGGAGTATCGCTTTCAGAGAGCAGGCATATGGTATTGTGAGTTCCGCAGTGCTTGTCGCTTTGTATGGCGCAATTGTTGTGATCTTCAGCCTCATGCCGATGCTGCTCTACAACAAGACGCATCGCAGGTGGCTCTCCATCCTTGTGCCAGTGTTCCTCGTCGTGGCCACAGTCATTATCTCCTTTGTAGCGTGGAGATATTATTTTTAATCGCTAAGAGAGAACTAAACAACAAACCGCTAAGGTTTCAAAGCCTTAGCGGTTTGTTGTTACACCCGAAGTGCGATTGTGATTGCGAAAAATAAACTCCGTTTCTATTTCCTGAGTAAGTTCAGCACTAACCAACCGCCGAAGGCTTGCAGACACATGCCAAGCCAACCCAGTTTCCAGTCTTGCAATGCTTTGGCGATTTCGCCCGTCATGGCCCATTCAGTCAGGCCGCCCAAAAGTTGATAGGCGAGTACCACGCCGATGAGTGCCAACAGCGATGCGCCCTTGCTGCGATTTGCCATCCAAGCGGCAGCACCAGCCAGCAGCACGCTCTTGATCATGATGATGGGCAGAGCGGCGGCAGGGGGCATGCCAAACAATGCCGAGTTCACCAGCGGCGACAGCACGGCGGTCAACAGACCCACGCGGAAGCCGAATTTGTAGGCCGCGATGAGCGTGAAGAAGTATATGGGCAGCAGGATGAGGCCGCCCTGTGGAAACAGGTGGCACAACTGCGGCAGCACAATGTTGCCGGCAATGAACAACAAGGCGAACATATAGGTGCGCATTTCGCGCCAACCCAGCGAATACAGTCTTACGGTAGTGGCTTTACTTTCCATTTTGATTACGTTTTTTGTTTGTTTGACGGCAAAGTTACATCATTTTTTTGAGATTCTGTGTAATTTTGCAGCTAAAATGAAGAACGAGGCTACCATAGCATTTGTGAGAGAGCACTGTGATGACGATGTGCGTGCGTTGGCGTTGCAGGCACGGCGTGACGGCGATGTTGACTTGCCATGGGCGCTGGACCAGATCCAAGGCAGGCAGACGGCGCGTCGCAAACTGCCGTCGTGGGCAGCGACCGATGGTATCGTCTATCCGCCTCACCTGTCGATGGAACAATGCAGCAGTGAGCAGACGGCATTGTATAAATGTGCGATTGTGGAAGATTTGTCAAAATCGTGCCGCAGGACGCTGATTGACCTCACGGGTGGCTTCGGGGTGGACTTCGCTTTCATGGCGCGCCACTTTGAGCTGGCCTGCTATGTCGAGCGGCAAGAGCACTTGTGCGAGACAGCGAGGCATAATTTTGAAAAATTGGGGTTGAAACATGTTCGGGTTGTTCATGATGAGGCCGAGAATGTCTTGAAGGGATTAGACTGCGAGCCCTCCTCAACCCTTATTTACCTTGACCCAGCCCGTCGTGACAATAACTGCGGCCGCACCTATGCCATCACCGATTGCACTCCCGATGTGTTGGCGATGAAGAATCGGCTCTTGGAGGTGGCGCATCACGTTCTGGTCAAGCTGTCGCCCATGCTCGATTGGCATAAGACGGTAAGTGATCTGGGCGAGTGTGTTGCCGAAGTTCATATCGTGAGTGTGGCCAACGAGTGCAAGGAACTGCTTGTCCTCATGACTACCGATCATCGAGGTGACCCTGTCATCCATTGTGTGAACGATGAACAGTCACTCGTTTTCTCGTCGTCGGATGGAGACGAAGGCCTCGTCTTGGCACGCAGTGAGGAGGCCGTCTATCTGTTTGAGCCCAATGCCTCGGTGATGAAGGCAGGCTGCTTTGGAGTGCTCACACGACGCTATCCTGTAGCTGCTTTGGCCGTTGACAGTCACTTGTTCGTGTCCCATGATGATGTCGAGGATTTCCCTGGCCGTCGCTTCAAGGTCAGCGCAGTCACGACAATGAACAAAAAGGAATTGGGGCGTGCCTTGAGTGGTATCACCCGTGCCAATGTCGCAGTGCGCAACTTCCCGATGACCGCGCAGCAGTTGCGCCAGCGTTTGCGCTTGCAGGATGGGGGAGACACTTACATCTTTGGCACCACAACAGCCGACGGCAATCACCTGCTTTACATTTGCCGCAAACTCTGATAGCTCATTTTCCCTAGGACTATAAAACAAAAACCTCCACCATTAAGGTGAAGGCTTCTGTTGGTAGAGAAACAGGGACTCGAACCCTGGTTTCCGCCGTGAGAGGGCGGCGTCCTAGACCACTAGACGATATCTCCGTCGAAAATTAAAGCCCTCGCTCAATCGGGTGAAGGCTTTGCTTGTAGAGAAACAGGGACTCGAACCCTGGTTTCCGCCGTGAGAGGGCGGCGTCCTAGACCACTAGACGATATCTCCGTAGAAAAGCGGTGCAAAGTTACTGCCAATTTTGATATTGGCAAATTTTTTGCGCACTTTTTTTCTGAAAAAATGCTAAAAGTGCTGATTTTGGCGGTTTTCGGCTTTTTTTTGACTTGTTTGCATCGAGAAGTGATATTATTTTTGTACTTTAGCGCATTATTAATGATATTCGTTTAATTTAATTCATCATTATGGCAAACAAGAGAGATATTAAGAAAGCGATCCAGAGGGCCTGTGGCGACATCGCAGGTGAGTGCATCTTTACTGAATCAGCATTCGGTGAGGGCAAAATCGAGCAGTGGGACAGCATTATCATTGATACTGCCCTGCTGCAGCAGGAGGCTGTGAACCGCGTGAACAACCGCTTTGGCAAGAAGGTAAAGGAATTTGCCAATCGCAAGGAGTATAACAAGGCACGTCGCGCTTTCTTCAAGCAGTGTGAGAAGGAACTGAGTGAGTATTTCCGTGCCGAGGTGGAGAATATCGCCAAGCGCATGAACGAACTCATGCCGTCGAACAAGTAAAGTGAGAAAAGTGTGGTGTGGAGAAAGACTCTCTGCACCACACTCTCATATACACCTATACACAAAATATGAACCTCTCTGGCTGGATATTGAAGAGGGTGGGGTGGACCTTCAAGGTCAACCTCGACATGCCCGACAAGTGCGTCATCATGATTGCGCCTCACACCAGCAACTGGGATTTCATCCTGGGTGAACTGGCGATACACTCCGTCGGGCTCAAAGCTGGTTTCCTGATGAAGGATACCTGGTTCTTCTTCCCGTTGGGAGGCATGCTCAAGGCGCTGGGTGGTATACCCGTCAATCGCCGCAAGCATGGCAATCTCACCCAATCGATTGTCGAGGCATTCAATACAACCCCAAAATTGGCTATCGGCGTCACTCCCGAAGGTACGCGCAGTCCCAATCCCAATTGGCACAAGGGCGCCATTTTCATGGCGCGAGATGCTGGTGTGCCGTTGGTGTTGGCCTACTTTGACTACAAGGACAAGGTGGTGTGCATCGACCGTGAGTTTGAACTCAGCGACGACCCCGATGCCGACTTGTTGCGCATTAAGCGCTATTTCCAGCCTTTCCACGGGAAGTATCCCGAGAAGTTCGTCACTGGTCTTGAGTGAATTCACCGGAATTGCAGCCCCAAGTGTGCCGCAATTCTATTTTTCTAATTTCTAACTCCTAACTCGTTATGATTTCACGCAATCTGCGCGTCACTCTCATCGAGGACGACATTGTCTGGGGCGACCGCGATGCCAACATCAAGCAACTGGAGCGCAACTTGCGCAACATGCCCGAGGATACCGACCTGGTCATCCTGCCCGAACTCTTCACCACCGGTTTCATGACCGGCGACCGCGATCAGGCGGCTGCTGTTGCCGAGTGGAACAGTGGTGACACCTTGCGCATCTTGCGTAAACTTGCCGACGAGTTCCATGTGGGCATCATCGGCAGTTTCCTTGCCAATACCGCTGCACAACTCTACAACCGTGCTTTCTTCATTGAGCCCAACGGCGACGAGACCTACTATGACAAACGGCATTTGTTCTCATTCGGTGGAGAAGACAAGGTCTTTAATCAGGGACATACGGCAGCACCCATTGTTCGGTTCCGTGGATTTAACATCAAGCTGGTGGTGTGCTATGACCTGCGTTTCCCGGTTTTCTGCCGCAACGTGAACAACAACTATGACCTGCTGGTTGTCATCTCCAACTGGCCCAAGTCGCGCGAGAAGGTGTGGCGCACATTACTGGCCGCGCGTGCGATGGAGAACGAATGCTATGTGTGCGGCGTGAATCGCTGTGGCACCGACCCTGCAGGTGTCGAGTACCCCGAGGGTTCGTCGCTTGTGATTGATTTCAAAGGGAAAATCATGGCGCAGCGCATGAACAGTCCGCTCATTTCGGCCGAACTGTCGCCGGCACAGTTGACGCAGTTCCGCGAGAAATTCCCCGCTTGGCGCGATGCCGACCCCTTCACATTAAATATCTGATACCCGAGTTCCAGAAGCTCATTGTTAACAATGTCCAAGCCCGCCCTTATAGAACTGCTGGCGCCCGCTCGTGACGCCGACATCGCCATCGCTGCCATTCAGCATGGTGCCGATGCGGTGTATATGGGCGCGTCACATCATGGAGCCCGTGCCGATGCGACCAACACACTCGATGACGTGCGCCGGGCATGCGACTATGCCCATCAATTCGGGGCCCGTATTTATGCCACAGTCAACACCCTCGTCTATGATAACGAACTCGCTGAGGTGGAAGGGTTGATTCATGACCTCTATCGCATCGGTGTGGATGCGCTCATTGTGCAGGACATGGCTTTGTTGAGGATGGACCTGCCGCCCATCCCCCTGCATGCGAGCACGCAGTGCGACATCCGCACTCCAGAAAAAGCTCGTTTTCTTGAAGCGTTGGGCTTTTCTCAGTTGGTCATGGCACGCGAGCTCACACTAGATGAGATTGCTGACATCCGCCGTGTGACATCGGTGCCGCTCGAGGCATTTGTGCATGGTGCGCTATGCGTGAGCTATAGCGGGCGTTGTGCCATCAGCCAGGTGCTGAAAGGCCGCAGTGCCAACCGTGGCGAGTGCGCCCAGTTGTGCCGCTTACCTTATGATCTTGTTGACGGTCAAGGCCGAACGCTCGTCGAGGCGAAACATTTGCTGTCGTTGCGTGATATGGCGAGACATGACCGCCTGGAGCAGATGATGGCGGCTGGCGTCACCTCGTTCAAGATTGAAGGTCGCCTCAAGGACATGTCCTATGTCAAGAATGTGGTCGCATACTATCGTCGAGCCATCGACAAGATCATTGTCCGTCAGCCGGAACGCTACCATCGCTCCTCATTTGGCCAGATGGAACTGTCTTTTGAGCCTGCGATTGAAAAGAGCTTTAATCGCGGATTCACTCATTATTTCCTTGATGAGCGGCGTCCTGCCGATGGCACTGCCATCGCCTCTATTGATACTCCAAAATCTCAAGGAGAACCGCTTGGGCGTGTGGTGCGTTGTAACGGTAACACCCTCACCATCGACACCCGCTCACATCTTGCCAATGGCGACGGCCTGAGCTATTATGACGCGCAAGACACTTTCACCGGCACACGCGTCAACCGAGTGCTGGATGGCGGCACTGTCCTCTTGCGCGAACGTGCTGCCATTCCTCGTGGCACACTCATTTACCGCACAGCCGACAAGGCCTTTAATGACGTGTTGGCCAAGCCATCGGCAACGCGCACCATCGGTGTGAATGCTAAATTGCGCTACTCGGGAGGCATGCTTGTGCTGACCCTTGATGACGAACAAGGAAATCATGTGACACATACCATGCCTTGCGAACTGCAACCCGCCTCGAAACCGCAGGGTGACCGTCAAATCGCCGAATTGGGCAAACTGGGAGGCACTATCTATCGGCTGCAGGAAGCACAGGTGCAGGGCGATGTCTTTATTCCCGCTTCGTTGTTGTCGCAGTTGCGCCGCGAGACTGTAGAATTGCTTGACCGCGCTCAGCGCATTACCCGTCATGAGGACAAACGTCGCAGTGAAGACATGGCCTTTCCGTGCCCCGTGACGGCATTAACACCCGCCGATAATGTCGCCAACCGCCTTGCCGATGCCGTTTACCGCGACCATGGCGTCACCTCCATCACTCCAGCCCTCGAGGTTGGAACTCCTGCGACGTCATCCACCCCGCTCATGCACACCCGCTATTGCTTGCGCCGCCAGTTGGGGGCTTGCCTAAAGGACAAAAATGCCGTTAAAATGCCGCGTGACCTCTACTTGAAAACCGGCAATACGCTGATCAAGGTCACCTGTGACTGCAAGCGCTGCGAGATGCTCTTGACGCTCGAATGAGCGCAACAACTGGAAACGAGAGGCTAGAAACTGATAACTTTTTACTACCTTTGCCATCGATATGAAGAAAGATACATTACAACTGATCATCATTTTGCTCGTGCTGGCTGCTGTGGTGGTTGCCATCGTGCTGTATATGCCGCGCGACATCGTCACGATTTACAACTGGTACAAGGAACACCTCACCTATGGCACCATCCTGCTGCTGATGGCCATTGAGAGCTCGTTCATTCCTTTCCCGAGCGAGGTGGTGATACCACCGGCAGCCTACTTTGCCGCCCGCAACGGAGACATGAATATCATCATGATTGTTGTGATTGCCACGTTGGGCGCACTCATCGGTGCAGTCATCAACTATGTGCTGTCGCTGCTCATCGGGCGACCTGTGGTATATGCCTTTGCCAACAGCCGTTTTGGCCATATGTGCCTGATTGATGCCGAGAAAGTGCAGAAGGCCGAGGCCTATTTTGACCGTCATGGCGCCATCTCGACCTTCCTGGGGCGCCTGATTCCTGCCATCCGCCAACTCATCTCCATCCCTGCCGGCCTCTCGCGCATGAACTTCGGCACGTTCGTCCTGTTCACCTCGCTGGGTGCTGGCATCTGGAACGTGGTGTTGGCTGGATTGGGCTATTGGCTCAGCCTGCATTTCCCCGAACAGGAATTGTTGGAACAACTTGAGCACTATAACCACTACTTGTCGTGGGCAGGATATGCCCTCGCCATCTTCATCGTTCTCTTTCTGGCCTATCAGGCCATCAAGAAACGACCCACACAGTCATCTTCACGCTAAGACGCCAAGTCGCTAAGTATCTGATTACAACCATAACAACTACTCATATGAAAGTATCTCCTTCACTGTTGTCCGCCGACTTTGGTAACCTGGCCAAGGACATTGACATGATTAACCGTAGCAGTGCCGACCTGTTGCACTTGGATATCATGGACGGCGTGTTCGTGCCCAACATCTCGTTCGGTTTCCCTGTTATCAAGCATGTTCAGCAACTTTGCAAGAAACCCCTTGACGCGCACTTGATGATTGTCGAGCCACAGAAGTTCATCCCCCAAGTGCGAGACTGCGGCGCCCGCATCATGACCGTTCATCAGGAAGCTTGCATTCACCTGAACCGTGTGGTGCAGCAGATTCATGATGCCGGCATGTTGGCTGGTGTATCACTCAACCCCGCAACACCTGTTGCGATGTTGAAAGACATTATCTGTGACGTGGACCTCGTACTTCTCATGTCGGTCAACCCGGGATTTGGCGGGCAGAAGTTTATCGTGCAAACGCTAAACAAGGTGCGTGAGTTGCGTCAGCTCATCACACTCAACGGCAGCCATGCCGAAATTGAGATTGACGGTGGTGTAAACGACGTGACGGGAGCACAACTCGCTGAAGCTGGTGCAGATATACTGGTTGCCGGCAGTTACGTTTTCGGAGCAGATGACCCCATCAAAACCATCGAGGGGCTGAAAAACCTCTAAAAATATTTTGTCAGGTCAAAAATTCGCTATAACTTTGCACCCGCTTTCGGAATTAAACCCGCAAGCTTGACTGGAAAGGTGCCGGAGTGGTCGATCGGGGCGGTCTCGAAAACCGTTGTACGCTTTGCGTACCGTGGGTTCGAATCCCTCCCTTTCCGCAAAACATTGGATAAACGCTTGTAAATCAAGTATTTATCCTATTTTTTATTAAATTACTGGGACACCATAGGGACAGTATTTTTGCGTGCCTTCAATATTGAGTATTGGTTTGATCAACTGAGTTTCAATTCATTAACCATAGTTCAAATATTGAATTCTCGGGACATTATAGGGACGAAATAACATATAAACATAATAGAAAGCGGTTAACTCGCCATAAATGCAATCCGACAGATTAACCTTTAAGAATAGTAGTGGCTAGAATGTCGTCAGCAATTACTGTTACACTTTTATCTCACCTCTTTTTTGGAACCACCGCTGTGCTCTTGTTCCTTCAGGAAGCATCTTAGCAATCATTCTGCATAGCCAATACCA
>JAEEGL011403070.1_pt1 | contig 20456 bp, 18 predicted proteins | sample 9134231 | NCBI WGS metagenome assembly JAEEGL01 (sample SAMN16246548, study PRJNA631951) | gut metagenome | biome: gut microbiome; feature: rumen; material: fiber-attached | host: Bos | place: Iran: Karaj | collected 2018-10 | reverse complement strand
TCACGCAGAGCCTGGGCCCAGCGGGAGGTGGAGTCGGCCAGGAGGAGGCACTTGAGACCCATGGCGCGATAGTATTCGCAGATGGTCATGGCCGTGTACACAGAGGCTTCACGGGCGGCCACCGGCATGTTGGAGGTATTGCAGATAATGGTGGTACGCTCCATCAGGTGACGGCCGGTGTGGGGGTCGATGAGTTCCGGGAACTCGGTGAAGATTTCCACCACCTCGTTGGCACGTTCACCGCAGGCGGCCATCACGATGACATCGGCATCACCCTGCTTGGCTATGGCGTGCTGCAGCACCGTCTTTCCGCAGCCGAAAGGACCGGGGATGAAGCCCGTACCGCCTTCGGCAATGGGGTTGAGGGTGTCGATGACACGGACGCCGGTTTCCATGATCTTGTTGGGACGCGGTTTTTCCTTGTATCCCTTGATGGCTATTTTCACGGGCCATTTCTGTACCATGGTCACGTTTACGTCTTCTCCTGCGTCGTTGGTGAGGACGGCGATGACGGTATCCACGGTGTAGGCGCCGGCTTCCTTGATGGTCTTCACCTTGAATTCCCCTTCGAAGGAAAAAGGAACCATGATTTTATGGGGCAGCCAGCCTTCCTTGACCTCTCCCAGCCAGTCGGCGGCCACTACCGTGTCTCCTACTTGGGCGATAGGGGTGAAGTCCCAGGTCTTCTGGCGGTCCAGGGGATCTGTGTATTCACCTCTCTGGAGGAAGACGTTCTCCATGGTGGCCAGGTTGTTCTGCAGGCCGTCGTACACGCTGGAGAGCAGGCCGGGGCCCAACTGTACCTCCAACATACGGCCTTCGAATTCCACCTTGTCGCCTCCCTTGAGGCCTCGGGTGCTCTCGAACACCTGGACGGAGGCGTTTTCTCCGTTGACCTTGATGACCTCTGCCATCATCTTGACTCCGCCAAGATTGATGAAGCAGATTTCATTCTCGGCAACGGGCCCGTCCACCTTGACGGTAACCAGGTTGGAAACGATGCCGGTTACAATACCAGTAGTTTTCATACGTTATTCTTCTGTGTAATTTACTCCTTTAAATGTTCCTTTGACCTCCTTCACCAACTTGTGGAAGAGCTCGCGGCCCTTTTCTTCGTCCAGGGCCAGCCAGCGGTCCACGATGTGGAGCTTGGCTACATAGGCCAGGACGGCGGTGATGTCAAAATAGTGGAAGGTCTCCAGGGAATCGATCTTTTCCCAGGTTATGTCGTCCAGGGATTGCTCCCGGTCCAGGAGGCTGGCGCTTTCCAGTGCGTTCTGCACCTTGAGGTCTTCCTCAAACTCTCCTCCGGTGAAGCGGTATCCGTCAATGTCCAGGTCTTCTTCCTCACCGGTACCCAGGCCGGTGACCACGTCCTGGTCTTCAGGACGGCCCAGCACGCGGTTGAGATAGTGCACCTTGGCATTGCGGAGGTTAAGGTCGAACCTGAAATACTCCCGGATGAAGGCGACGGGGCTCTTCAGGGCGCTGGCGTAGAAATCGGCGTCCAGCTTTTTGGCATTGAAACCGTCCAGCAGGAAGTCCAGCGTCTCGGTATCCTTTTCTCCCAGGTTTCCCTTGATCTCTTCCAGCACGGTATAAAAACCCTGCCCGTCCTCGTACTTGTAGTCCAGGGTGAGGTAGGGGAGGCTGGAAATGATGTACTCGAAATTGCTCATGCGCTAGCCGAAGAGAATTTTCTTGGTGGCGGGGCGGAGATATTCTCCAATCAGATCCTGGAAGGCTTCGTCCGTAAGGCTGATGAAATAGCTGCCATCCTTAGGGCCGATTTTGAAGCCGCCGGCGACCTTCTTGGAGAAGGAAGCCTCTACGCCTTTGCCCAGGGTTTTGGCCAGTTCTCCCTTCACGAAGGGTTCCAGCTCTTTCTGTAGCTTCTCCGGAAGGACCAGGGAGAGGTCCATGGATTCCTGGGTGCTGAAGCGCTGGGCTACGGCGGTGATGACCTCCTTGAGGAAGGCGGCGCCGGAGAGCTGCTCCTTGACGGGCTCAACGGCCTTGGCTACGATGAGCCCTTCGATGCATGCCTTGGTGGCCTGCAGGGCCTGGGTGGAAGCCATCTTCACATCCCCTTCCATCTTGATTTTATAATCGGCCGCTTCCTTTTTGGCCTTTTCTATGATGGCGGCAGCCTCTTCCTGGGCTTTCTTGACCAGTTCATCGGCCTCCATCTGTGCCTTGGCCAGCAGGGCTTCGCCCTCTTCCTTTCCTTTTGACAGACCCTCGTTGTAGAGTTTCTGGGTCAGTTCCTGGAGTTTGTCCATATGATTTGCTTTTTCAGTGTTATCTGTAATAGGGCAAATATAATAAAAAACCCGACCAATTCCAATGCCATCGCATGAAGGAAACGCAATTAATATTATATTTGTAGCCAAGAGTAAATAAACGAACGTATTATGGACGAATACAAGAGCATTGATCTTAACACCTGGACCCAAGTGGGAGAAGGCGGCAACGGTGCCGTTTATGTGAATGAAGCCGAGCCTGGAATTCTTCTAAAAGTCAACACCATTGACACTACGGAAAAAGCCATCCGCGAAGAGTTCTATACCCCGAAGGCCGTTTCTGAAACCGGAGTTCCCACGCCCGAATTGTACGAAATAGTGAAGGTCGGAGATTTCTATGGTGTCAAATGCCAGGAAATCCCGGGCAAGAAATCCTTTGCCCGCCTCTGTGGAGATGACCCTTCCACCATCGACGTCCGCGCTACCCAGATGGCCAACCTTCTGAAGGAATTCCACGCCAAGACCGTGAAGGACAGCGAATGGATTCCCTCCATGAAGGAGAGGATGCAGGAAGCGGCCGAGACCACGGCTCTTGTGAGCGGCAAGGCCAAGGAAAGGCTCATTGCGTTTGTCAAGGAAATCCCCGAAAGCAACCAGCTCCTGCACGGTGACCTCCAGATGGGAAACATTATCCTGGCCGATGAAAAGCCCTACTGGATTGACCTGGGCCGTGCCACGCATGGTATTCCGCAGTTTGACCTGGGACATTTCTATCTGTTCTGCAATATCTTCAGCCGCACCGCACGCGTGCAGGCAATAGCCCACATGACGGACAAGCAGATGATCCAGTTCTGGAATGCATTTGCCGTGGCTTACAATGGCCCCGAGAACATGGACGCCTTCGTGAAGGAGTGCCGCCGTTTCGCCGCCCTGGACATCATCATCCTGGGGATGGTCCAGAAGCTCTCCTTCTCCGAGCGTTTCTTCCTGGGCACGCTGGCTAAGAAGATGTTGAAATAAACCATGAATCCCGTCTCGGCCAGACTCTTGAACCAACAGCTTATAGGGCCCCAATTCACTTCCCCGCACGATGTGGTGGAGTGGATGGGAGCCTTGCAAGCGCAGGATTACAAGATGATGCGCTGGGCGGTAGGGATGCGCTGCAAGAGGCCTTCCCTCAAGGCTTTTACGAAAGATTACAATGCCGGGAGGATAGTCCGGACCCATCTTTTCCGGACCACCTGGCAGCTGGTGGCCGGGGAAGACCTGCTGTGGATGCTGGATCTGTGCCGGGAACCGGCGCTGCGAGGCCTTCACAGCTGGATGAAGACCAACGGCGTAAGCATTCCGGAGGCGGAGCAGGAGGCTGTGCAGCAAGTTTTTGCCGATCTTCTTTCCCGGAAAAAGTCTGCTCTCAAGGAGGACTTTGCATCGGCCCTACTGGATAAAGGGATGGTTATGAGCGACCAGCGCCTGTCTTACCACATGCGCCTGGCCGAATACTCGGGGCTGCTGTGCAGCGGAGACCTCACCCCCCTGAGAAGGACTTGCGCACTGGTGGCCGATAAACTGCCGGGAGCCCGCTCCCTTCCCCGGGAAGAAGCCCTGGCCCTGCTGACCCGGAAGTACTTCCGCAGCCACGGCCCCGCCAGTTTGCAGGACTTCGCCTGGTGGAGCGGACTGGGTCTCAATGACTGCCGGAAGGGAATACAAGAACTGGGGCCCGAACTCGTCTGCGAGCGCTGGAAAAAGATGGATCTCTTTTCCCATCAGGACAGCCGTATCCGCGGATTCCGCAGCGGCTGCGTGCATCTGCTGCCGCCTTATGACGAGTACCTCATAGGCTACAAAACCCGCCACGTGGTGCTCCATCCTGACCATAGCCACCGTGCCCACAACAACAGCGGCATCTTCTGGCCGGTGCTGCTCCGGGACGGTGAGGTCATTGGCAACTGGAATACCTCCGGAGGCCCTGTAGAAGTGGATTTATTCAACGAAAAGGCCTCCCTTAACGAGGAGGCCCTTCAGAAAGAAGTCAACAGATATAATCATTTTATCGGCCGATAGAGCTGGCGACGATGGAGGCAACCACGGAGCGCAGACGGCTGGTGGAGCCTTCGTCCTTCGGGTGTACCCGGTGGGCCAGCACAATCACGGCGGTATTGGTCTCGGGATCCAGAATCATGGAGGTGCCGGTGTAGCCGGTGTGGCCGCGTACGTCGTCTAAGCAGAAAATGTCACCGCTGGTGTAGGGACCGGTATAGTAAGTGTCCCAGCCCAGGGCGCGCGCTACCTCGTAGGCGTTGGTCTCGGGAACGGTAAACATCTTCTTCACGGTAAGCGGGCTCAGGATTCGGCGGCCGTTGTAGGAACCGTCGTTCAGGAGCGCAGCCGCAATCACGGCCAGGTCTTCCACATTGGAGAACACGCCGGCGTTTCCGGAATTACCGGCATTGACCAGGCGGGCGGTGGGGTCGTGGACCTCGGCTTTGAGCACGTGACCATCTTCCTGCAGCTCGGTGGGAGCGCAGAGCCTGGCCAGCTCTTCCAGGCCCGGACGGCAGGGCTTTTCACCGTATAGCGGGAAATAAGTGGTGTGCTCCAGTCCCAGCACGTCGAAGACATTCTTCTGGGCATAATCGCACAGGCGCTCGCCGGTAACCTTCTCCAGGATGTTCTGCAGGGTGATGAAGTTGAGGCAGCTGTAGAGCTGCTGGGTGCCGGGACGGAAGTTGCGCTTGATGCGGGTAGAGATGTACATCATGAGGGAATCCGGCGTGTTTTCGCCGAATTCTGCGATGTAAGCCGGAACGTTGGGCAGATACGCGGCCAGTCCGGAAGAATGGGTGAGGAGGTCCTGAACGGTGATGTCCACCTTCTCATGGGTCTCAGGGTCTTCCCACGGCTGGAAATCCGGGAAATAATAGTTCACCGGGTCTACCAGGCGGACCTTGCCCTGCTCTACCAGCTGCATGAAGGAAAGGGTGGTTCCCACGCACTTGGACACAGAGGCCATGTCAAACATGGTTTCGAGGGTCATGGTGTCCTTTTCGGGTACCAGGGATTTGTATCCGAAGGCTTTTTCATACACCAGGTGGCCATTGCGCACCACGCCCACCACGGCACCGGGGATTTCTCCGGCGGCGATGGAGGCATTGACGGCGCTGTCAATGAGGGCAAGGCGCGTTGCACTCATCCCCTGGGACATGGGGGAGGCGCGGCGGATGCTGCCGTTTTCGACCTTAGGACAGCAGGCGACCAGCCAAAGGGCGGCCGCCGCCAACAAAGTCAGTTTTTTGTAAAATAGCATGGTTATTAAATAGGTTGGTTTATCCGAGGAATCCCAGCAGGATACCGGCTGCAACGGCCGAGCCGATAACGCCGGCCACATTGGGGGCCATGGCATGGGTTAGCAGGTGGTTGGACGGGTCGCATTCCAGGCCGACGCCTTCCGACACGCGGGCGGCATCCGGGACGGCCGATACACCGGCATTGCCGATGAGCGGGTTGATCTTCTTGCCCTCCGGCAGGAACAGGTTCATGAATTTCACGAAGCTGACGCCGAAGGTGGTGGCAATCACGAAGGAAGCCAGACCCAGTCCGAAGATGAGGACGGAACGGCCGCTCAGGAACACATCGGCCTGGGTGGAGGCACCCACGGTAAGGCCGATGAGGGTGGTGACAATGTCGATGAGCGGTCCTCCGGCCGTGGCGGCCAGACGCTTGGTCACGCCGCTCTCTTTCAAGAGGTTACCGAAGAAGAGCATACCCAGCAGCGGCAGGCCGGACGGCACGATGAAGGCTGTGCAGATAAAGCCTACGATGGGGAAGATGATCTTCTCCCGCTGGCTTACCACGCGGGGCTTGTTCATGCGGATGAGGCGCTCCTTCTTGGTGGTCAGGAGCAGCATGATGGGCTTCTGGATCACAGGGACCAGGGCCATATAGGAATAGGCCGATACGGCGATGGCGCCCATCAGATCCGGGGCCAGTTTGGAGCTGAGGAAGATGGCGGTGGGACCGTCAGCGCCGCCGATGATGCCGATGGCACCGGCCTCATTGGGAGCGAAGCCCAGCGCCAGGGAAAGCAGGTAGGCACCGAAGATACCCAGCTGCGCGGCTGCGCCGATGAGGATGAGGCGCGGCTGCGAGATGAGCGCGCTGAAATCCGTCATGGCTCCGATGCCCAGGAAAATGAGCGGGGGATACCAGCCGTTGCGTACACCGTGGTACAGGATATTGAGTACGGACCCTTCCTCATAGATGCCTATCTTGAGGCCCATTCCGGTGGTAGGGTCAAAGAAAAGCGGGATGTTGCCGATGATGATGCCGAAGCCGATGGGCACCAGCAGCAGCGGCTCCCATTTCTTCACAATACCCAGCGTGATGAAAATGAGGCCGATGACAATCATCGCCAGATGCTGCCAGGTGCAGTTGGCGAATCCGGTGAACTGCCAGAACTGCTGGAGGCTGTCTAAGATGGTATCCATTAGCCGATGGTTACGATGTCTGCACCTTCCAGAACGGAATCACCCTTGCGGGCGTGGATGGCGGTAACGGTGCCGTCGGATTCCGCGAGGATGTCGTTCTCCATTTTCATGGCCTCGATCACGGCCACTTTCTGTCCGCGCTGGATAGCCTGTCCTTCCTTCACATCAATGGAAATGATGATGCCCGGCAGGGGACTCTTGATGGTCTGGCCTGCGCCGGCGGGCTTGGGGGCGGCGGCAGGGGCAGCGGCGGGAGCGGGTGCTGCGGCGGCCGCAACCGGAGCTGCGGGGGCAGCTACAGGAGCATTTTCCAGCTCTACCTGATAGTCTGCTCCGTTGACGTTTACGTTGAGCATTTTGCCATCGGCCTCACCGATAGTCACTGCGTAATCCTTTCCGTTGATCTTGAACTTATATTCTTTCATGGTAACGATTTTTATCTGGGTAATTTTCTGAATGTCAATGCTTTGTTATTCCAGCCGCTCTCTTTGCGGGTAATGGTGACTATGCCGGGTTCCACATCGTGGACGGCGTCGTTGAGGTAGAGATGGACGGCCGTGGCGATGGCGGCGTAAACGTCACCGGAGTTCTCCATATCCAAAGCCACGGCAATGGCGGCGGCTACCTCGGCATCCGGGGTGCCCTTGACGGCTTTCTTTGCCTTGGGTTCCCGCTTGAACTTGCCGGAGAAGATGCTGCCCGAGAGAGTGTAGATGAAGTACAGCACGATGAGCGCGGCGAACACCACCGTCACGCTGATGAGGGTGAGCGTCCAGCCGTGGGGATCCGTTTCCAACATTCGGTCCCCGCCCGCCGTAAGCAGAAAATTAAAGAGGTAGGTTGTCATGTTTCTTGGCGGGAATTTCTTGTCGTTTGCCGGCGAGCTGTTCCAGGGCGCGGATGACGCGGAAACGGGTGTTGCGCGGCTCGATGATGTCGTCGATATAACCCTTCTGGGCAGCCTGGTAAGGGTTGGAGAAGAGCTCTTCGTATTCTTTCTTTTTCTGTTCGAAGATGGCCTGGGCGTTCTCGGGGTCGTCCTTCATGTCTTTGGCGTAGAGCACGTTCACGGCGCCATCGGCCCCCATGACGGCAATCTGGGCCGAAGGCCAGGCGTAGTTGACGTCTCCGTGCAGCTGCTTGCAGCTCATCACGATATGGGCGCCGCCGTAGCCCTTGCGGAGGGTGACGGTAACCTTGGGAACGGTGGCTTCACCGTAGGCATACAGGAGCTTGGCGCCGTTGGTGATGATGCCACCGTATTCCTGCTGCGTGCCGGGCAGGAAGCCGGGAACGTCCACCAGCGTGACCAGCGGGATGTTGAAAGCGTCGCAGAAACGCACGAAGCGGGCGGCCTTGCGGCTGGCGTTGATGTCCAGCACACCGGCCAGGACAGCCGGCTGGTTGGCCACGACGCCCACGCTGCGGCCGTTCATATGGGCAAAGCCTACGATGATATTCCTGGCAAATTCCTTGTGAACCTCCAGGAAGGATCCGTCGTCCACGATGCTCTTAATGACGGCATACATATCGTAAGCCTTGTTGGGATTGTCGGGAACGATGCTGTTGAGGGTTTCGTCCACGCGGTTCACCGGATCGGCCGTTTCCTTGAAAGGAGCGGTCTCCAGATTATTCTGGGGCAGGTAGCCTATGAGTTCCTTGATGGTGGCGATGGCCTCTTCCTCGGTTTCGGCGGCAAAATGGGTGACACCGCTCTTGGAAGCGTGGACGGAGGCTCCGCCCAGCTCTTCCTGGCTCACCTGCTCGCCGGTCACGCTCTTCACGACGGCCGGGCCGGTGAGGAACATATAGGAGGTATTCTTGACCATTAGGGTGAAGTCCGTGAGGGCGGGGGAGTATACCGCACCGCCGGCGCAGGGACCCATGATGCAGCTGATCTGGGGAACCACACCGCTGGCGAGGATGTTGCGCTCGAAGATTTCACCATAACCGGCCAGGGCGTCAATGCCTTCCTGGATGCGGGCTCCGCCGGAATCATTGAGGCCGATGCAGGGAGCCCCGTTGCGAAGGGCCATGTCCTGAACCTTGCAGATTTTTTCGCTCATGGTTTTGGACAGGGAACCTCCGGTCACCGTGAAATCCTGGGCAAAGACATAAACCAGGCGGCCGCCGATGGTGCCGCAGCCGGTGACCACGCCGTCGCCGTCCGTATGGGACTGATCCATTCCGAAGTGGGTGCAGCGGTGCTGGACAAACATGTCGTACTCCTCGAAGCTGCCGGGGTCCAACAGGAGCTCCAGGCGCTCTCTCGCCGTCTTCTTGCCTTTGGCATGCTGGGCCTCGATGCGCTTTTCACCGCCACCGAGACGGGCTTTCTGGCGCCTCTCCACCAGCTTCTGGATGTTTTCGCTTTGTAAACTCATATTATTACTTAAACATTTTATCTACTTCTTTCACGGCATCGGGGAGGGCGAACACGGCCACGCGGTCGTAGGCCTCGATGCGGGTATGGCCCACGGCAATGAAGCTGTCTCCGCCTCGGATGACGCCGCCAATGATGGCATTGCCGGGGAAATCGATATCCTTGAGGATGTCCCGGGTGATTTTTGAGCCCGGGGCCGCCGTATATTCCAGGACCTCTGCGTCGGTTCCGCTCATGTAACGTACGGAACGCACCTTGTCCGAGAGGGTGAACTTGTAAATGCGGCTGGCGGTGATGAGTTTCTTGTTCACCACGCTGTCCACGCCCATTTCCTCGGCCAGGCGGATGTAATCCAGGTTCTCTACCTGGGCAATCACGCGAGGAACGCCCATCTTCTTGGCGGCCACGCAGGTTAGGATGTTCACCTCGTCGTTGCCGGTAACGGCCAGCAGCGCCTGGTAGCCCATGAGGTCCTCTTCCAGGAGGAAGTCGGCGTCGCGGGCGTCTCCGCAGGTGACATTCACCTCGCTGGGGAGGGCGGCCGATAAGGTACGGCAGCGCTTGGGGTCAATCTCGATGAGCTTGACCTCGTCCAGGTTCTGGGCGGCCAGTTTTTCGGCCACCATTACGCCTATCTCGCTGCCTCCCAGGATCATGACCCGGCGGATGTCAATCTGGTCCTTGCCCACATACTTGATGAGGGTGGGCATGGCATCCCGGCGGCAGATGATGTACAGGTAATCGTGGAATTTGAATCCGGTGTCGAAGTTGGGAATGATGGTCTTTCCTCCTCTGGAGATGGCTACGATGCGGAATTCGGCATCGGCCTGCTGTTCCTTCACTTTGTGGGCGAAGTCCTTCACATTCATGTCCAGGAGAGGGGAATCGTCGTCCAGCTTGAAGACGGCCAGCTGCAGTTTTCCGCGGGCGAAGTCCAGGGAATCCGTAGAGGAACTGTGGCGCAGCATTTCCAGGATTTCGTCGCTGGCGCTCTTTTCGGGGTAGAAGACCATGTCTATGCCCATATCCTTGAACAGGAGTTTGTTCTCGGGGGCCAGATAGTCTTCGTCGTCTATGCGGGCAATCACGCGTTTGGCCCCCAGCTTTTTGGCCAGCAGGGCGCTAACGATGTTGACGCTTTGGTTCTTGAGGGGATTGACGGCTATGAAAAGGTCGGCCTTGGCGCAACCGGCATCCCGCAGATTCGGAATGGAGCTGTTGGGCCCCAGCAGGGTGGCCACGTCGGCCGATGAGGACAGGGTACGGATGCGCTCCGGGTCGTCGTCGAGGACGGTGACGTCACCGCCTTCGGCACTCAGCATCTTGGCCAAGTGGGACCCAACCTGTCCCGCACCTTCGATTATGATTTTCATGGTACGTTCCCTTTAATCCTACAAAAATACTACTTTTTCCCGAATAGTCCTATAGGGACTATCCAACCCTTGTAAAGGCCTTCGGGCCGATGGGCGTCCGGAATAAGCTCTCCGGGGCGGCGCAACTGCCGGTATTCGCGATGGGCCTGAACCACGGCGCGGAAGAAATCCATCTTCCCCTTGAACAGGTAAACCAGGGCCGAAAGGCCGTCCAGGCACATGCGGGTCAGGATTCTGACGCGGGTTCTGAACCGGCTTCCCAAGGTGGAAGGCAAGTTGTTCTCAAGGAGCAGCAGGTTATTGCGGAAGTTCAGGCGCAGCTTGAAGGGAGACTCGTTGGGAAGGGTGCCGCCGCCGATGTGATAGATCCAGGAGGCGGGGACCACGGTGACTTTCCACCCCCGTAGCTGCATCCTCCAGCACAGGTCGATCTCTTCCATGTGGGCGAAGAACCGCTCGTCCAGACCGCCCATGGCCTTCCATACGTTGCTGCGCACCATCAGGCAGGCTCCGCTGCACCAGAGAACGTCGGCGGGCTCGTCGTACTGGCCGTGGTCTTTCTCTATCTTTTGCAGGATGCGGCCGCGGCAGAAGGGGTATCCGTAGCGGTCTATGAGGCCGCCAGCCGCACCGGCATACTCGAAGGTGTCCCGCTGGTGCCAGGAAATGAGTTTGGGGCCGCAGGCACCGCATTCCGGATGGCTGTCCATCCATTCCACAAGAGGCTGAAGCCAGTCCTGGGGCACCTCGATGTCGCTGTTGATGAGGACGTAATAATCGGCCTCCACCTGCTCCAGGGCGCGGTTGTACCCGCCGGTGAAGCCGTAATTCTTGTCCAGCTCAATGAGCGGAATCTCCGGGAAGCGTGTTTTCATGAATTCCACGGAGGTATCGGCCGATGCGTTGTCGGCCACCACGACGCCGGCGTCCAGGCCTTCGCAGGAGGCGATGAGCCCGGGCAGGAACTGCTCCAGGTAATTCCTTGTGTTGTAGTTTAATATGACGACGGCGGTTTTCATGCGCTGAAGTCAACTTCTTTGAAGGCCAAGGTGGGGACCAGTTTGGACAGGCAGGGACGGGCGTCGTCGGCTACCGCCACCAGGTTGTTCCAAAGGGTGATGAAATTGCCGGTGATGAGCATCTCGCGCACGGGGTGGACTCGTTTGCCATCCTTGATCAGAAAGCCTTCGATGCCGTAGGAGAAGTTACCCGTCGCGGGGTTGGAATTGCCCCCGTTGAAGCCCGTGACCAGGATTCCGTCGCCCATTTTTGCCAGGACTTCTTCCTGCGTGCGGCAGCCGCCGAAGGGCAGTACTTTTACGCGGGTGGCGTCTTCGACGGTGGGTTCCATCTCCATCTTGCGGGAAATGTAAGTATTCAGGAAATAAGTCTTTACCACGCCGTTCTGGATGATGGGCATCTCGCGGGTGGCAACGCCTTCGCTGTCAAAAAGCCGGCAGCCGGTGTCGCCCGGAGTGCGGGGGGCATCCAGGATGGTGAGGCCTTCGGGGAACAGCTGTTTGCCCAGACTGTCCGTTAAGAAGGAGTTCTTCTGCTGGAGGCTGTAACCACCCAGGGCATTGAGCACCGGAGTAACTACTTTTGAGGCACATTCGCTGTCCAGGATAAGGGTGTATTTTCCGCTGGGAACGCCCTGCGGATCCAGCTGCGCCACGGCCCGCTGGCAGGCTTTCTCTGCACAGTCCTTGAGTTGCAGGTCCTTGAGGCGGGGCGTGGCATCCCACCAGTAACTGGAGAAATGCCGGCCCTCGGAGTCTTCCACGGTAGATTCGTAGCCGATTTCGAAGGAAGTTTCCGTATGCCGCGCTTCCAGCCCCTGGGAGTCCAGGGTGAGGCTGTCGAAGACGGAATCGCTGTATTCGCCTTCCTCGGAGATGAGTTTCCAGGAGTTTCCGGGATGTGCGGAGGAGAGGCGGGGCCAGGCCATGGAGCTCAGGGCCATTTCTCTCCGCTTTTCGGCGGTGAGAGATTCATACTCTGTGTCATACAGGCCCAGTTCTCGGCCGGTGACGGCATCCTTGGCCAGGCGCTCGGGGGCGGGGAGGGCGCGGAAGGCATCGGCCTCCAGCATTTTGACCGTGCCGATGGCTTCGCGGATGAAGGCTTCCAGGCCTTCCTTCTCCAGACGGTTGGACGAGAAGGAGCCGAACCGGCCCTCGACGAATAGCTGCAACTGCAGGCTGCGGTCCAGGGCATGGGCGGTCTTGTCCACCTCGCCATTGAGAAGGCCCACCAGGTTCATGAGGCTCTTGGTAAGGGTGATGCGCACGGCATCGGCCCCCTGCTGCATGGCAAAAGCAAGGCAATGCTTGGCCAGGGTTATCTCTTCTTGGGTAAGTATGGCTTTCTCCATGCTATTCTCCTCCTACCGTTAGTTTGCCAATTAGCACCGTGGGAATGCCGCAGCTCACAGGAGCGGACTGTTCCTTGCCGCAAGTCCAGGCGCCGGGGTCTATGGACAAGTCGTCCGCTACGCCGCGGATATCGGCCAGGGCGGCGGGACCGTTGCCTATGATGTTGATGTCTTTGACGGGCTGTGTAAGTTTTCCGTTCTCAATAAGATAGCCGGATTTTACATAGAAAGTGAAATCGCCTTCCCCAATCTGTACCTGGCCGTTGGCGAATTCGTCCACGAAGATGCCTTTTGATACCTCGGCCACCAGGTCATCGGCCTTGGCGTTGCCGCTTTCCATATAGGTGGCGCGCATGCGGGGGATGGGGGCGTAGCGGAAGCTTTCGCGGCGGCCGTTTCCGGTAGGGCGAACTCCGTAGTGGGCGGCCGATATGCGGTCGTGCAGGTACGAGGTAAGTACCCCGTCTTCCACCATGTAGGTCTTCTGCCCCGGGATGCCTTCGTCGTCGAAGTTGAGGGAACCGCGGTTGCCGCGGAGGGTGCCGTCGTCTATGATCTGGATGCCCTTGGGGCAGATCTGCTGCCCCATCTTATCGGCAAAGATAGAGGTGCCTTTGCGGTTGAAATCGGCCTCAAAAGCGTGGCCCATGGCTTCGTGGAGGAGGATGCCGGAAGCACCGGCGCCCATGACTACGGGCATCTGGCCTCCCTTGGGACGCTTGGCGGCAAAGCGGTCGTCGATGCCTTTCACTACGTCGGAGGCCATTTCCTGAACCAGGCTGTCGGTGAGCATCTCGGCCCCGCAGCGGAAGCTTCGGGAGGTAGATTTGTTCTCTGTGAGATTACCCTGTTTGAAGACCACGGAAAGCGATACGCTGCCCATGGGCCGGGTGTCCCATTTGAGCTCTTTCTGGGAGTTGTACATGAGGATGTCGCTCACCTGAAACGCCAGATTCACAATGACTTTCACTATGCGTGCGTCGCGGTGGCGGACATCGGCCTCCAACTTTTGCAGGAAGGGGAGGAAGGTGCTCATGGGGGCACCGCGCCAGGGCTGCAGAATGGGGTAGCGGTCTGCGTTGGGATTGGGCTCTCCCCGGCTGGGGTTACGCGTGCCGTAGGGACTGACTTCGGCCGCCGAGGACGCAATCTGCGCTGATGCCCGGGCCGATGCCAGCATGTCTTCCCACGCTGTGCTTTCGGAATAGGCGTAGCCGGTCTTTTCTCCGCTGAGAACGCGGACGCCTACGCCAAAATCGATATGGTTTCCTCCGGAAGTGACCGCGCCGTCTCGTAGCAGCAGACTTCCGTAGGTGGTGTTTTCAAAGTATAGATCGGCATAGCCCCCGCCGGTGGCCAGGGCTTCGCCTATGAGTTTGTCCAGGGCGGGAACACCCACCTGGAACACATTCAGATAGTAATTCTTCTCTCCAATCATTTCTCTTCCTGGTAAGGTACGCCATCGTGTGCGACGGGGGCTTTGGCAATCTCCTTGGCTATGTATTCCGTCACGTCCTTGATGGTGTTAGGGGATTCCGCGTGGTCGGTAACCAGGCTCTTGACCAGGTTGTATCGCTCCATGTCGCGGATGATAAGCCCCTTCTTGGACCCTTCGGCTATGATGTCGAAGGGCGGGTTGGAATTGTCGGCCAGAATCCACTTGTCGCAGGTTTGCATGTAGTCGTGGAACAAGTAGTGCAGGCCCATGTTGTAGCGGCGCCGGATGGTTTCTTCCGGGATGTCGTGTCCTCCGGCCTTCACCCGGGCTGCTACGCGCTGAATGGCGATGTCCGGGCTTTTGAGCCAGAAATACAGGACGGTGACATAGTAACCTTTTTCCTGGGCGTTACGGGTCATTTTGAGCAAGGCACGCGTAGCCAGGGTGGTTTCTATGCAAAAGTCTTCCCGCCGGTCAAAGAGGTACTTGACCTTGCGCATCATCAGGCGGCTGGCCGTGATGTAGGCGCTTTCCGGCGAGAAAGGCGCCAGATGTTTGGCGAATTCGTCCGAATTCACAAATTCACTGCAGTCCAGCAGCTCCGGGAGCACGCCGTACGAGGCCGTCGTTTTCCCGGAGCCGTTAGGACCGCTAATGATGTATAATCTTGGCACGTTGACTTATGCAGTAGCGGCTTCCAGTTTCTTGAGCATGGAGAACATCACCAGGCCGGAGATGACGCACAGGGCCATCAGGACAGTCCAGTTGACCCACAGGGGCACGTTGTTCCACAGCATGGAAGGAATGGAGCTAAGGTAGTTGCCAATGGCAGTGGCGGCGAACCACAGACCCATCATCAGACCCTTGAACTTGGGCGGAGCTACCTTGGAAACGAAGGAGATGCCCATGGGGCTCAGGAGCAGCTCGGCAAATGTGAGCACCAGGTACGTGGAGATGAGGTAGGTAGGTACCACGGGATCCGGGGAGACACCACCTACATTCACCAGCTCGGACGGAGCCGGCTGTCCATTGGAAGCGGCCAGCATAATCAGGTAGCCGAGGGCAGCCACGAACATACCCATGCCAATCTTTCTGGGAGCAGAAGGCTCCTTGCCCTTGTTCGCCAGGGATGCGAAGATGGCCATGGAAATGGGCGTGAGAGCTACTACGAAGAAGGGATTGAACTGCTGGAACTGCTGGGGCAGGATGTTGATAACCTCGTCCATGCCTGCATAAAGGAGATAGGCACCGGCCCACAGGGCTACCGTTACGATACCGCTGATGACCTTACCCTTCTGGGTCTCGGACTGGAAGGTGCTGAACAGGGTGTAAACGGATACGGCGATGAGGGCGAGGGACCAGATGTTGAACCCAATCTTGAGCGGGCCGGAAACGGTGCTCTGGGTGTAGTCACGGGCAAAGTACGTGAGCGAGGAACCGTTCTGGTGGAAAGCCATCCAGAAGAAGATAACCACGGCAAACACGAAGATGAGAGCCACAATGCGGTCCTTGGTCTGCTTGGGAGTGAGTTCCACCATGGGGGCATTGCTCTTGGCGGCCTGGTGGGCGTTCACGTCGGCGTGCTTGAACCAGCTGCGGCAGCCCAGGTAAATGGCGATGGAAATGATGAGGGACACACAAGCTACGGCAAAGCCCAGGTTGTAGGCGGTGGCCAGGTTGTTAATGTAGTACTGGCTGAAGTCCGTGAGGTTCATGGCCGTAACATTGGCACCGGGCATACCGGCCTGGAGGGACTCCAGGAGGCTGGTGTCAGAAAGGGATCCGGCCAGGTACTGGTGAGCCAGTGCGGGGATATCGGCCTTGTAAATGAGACCGGCCTTGGCCAGATGGCTGTTGGTGAGAGCCGTGGCGGCGGTAGGGGCGAACATGGCGCCGATGTTGATGGCCATGTAGAAGAGGGAGAAGGCGCTGTCGCGCTTGGCACTGTACTGGGGATCGTCATAGAGATTGCCCACCAGGACCTGCAGGTTACCCTTGAACAGGCCGGTACCCACGGCGATGAGCAGCAGGGCGCCGATCATCAGGGTGAGGGCGAACCCGCGCGCTGCGAAGGCGTCCGTCGGGATGGCGAGGCACAGGTAGCCGGCGAACATCACGCAGACACCGGTGATGACGCACTTGCCGAAACCAATCTTATCGGCCAGCCAGCCGCCTACGACGGGCATGAAGTACACGGCTGCCAGGAAGATGGCGTAGAACTGGCCCGCGGCAGCGGCCGAGAAGCCGAACTTGGCCTGCAGGAAGAGCAGGAAGATGGCCAGCATGGTGTAGTAGCCGAAGCGTTCACCAGTGTTGGCTAGTGCCAGGGCAAATAAGCCCTTAGGTTGTCCTTTAAACATAAATGTTAATTTATTTTTAACGTTAACCCCCTCCCGAAATCCCTCCCCTGAGGGGAGGGACTTATTGGGAGCAGGATTCAATGTTGGTGATTATTTCACGGGGATATTGGCGAGGATGGCCTTGAGGTACTCCCAGGTACGGGCCACGGCGGCGATGTTGACACGCTCGTCCGGGCTGTGAGGGTACTTGATGGTGGGGCCGATGGAGACCATTTCCCAGTTGGGATACTTGGCACCCATGATGGCGCATTCCAGACCGCCGTGGGTGGCCATGATCTTCATGGGCTTGCCATAGACCTTCTGGTACTGGTCCATGCACACCTTGTTGATCTCGGTGCCCAGCTTGGGCGTCCAGCCGGAGTATCCGCCCTTGAAGACGATGCTGTCGGCACCTGCCAGCTCGAAGATGCAGCGGACACGGGTGGCCAGGGCTTCCTTGGCGCTATCAACGGCGCTGCGCATGAGGCTGGTGACGGTGATCTTGCCCTTTTCCGTGCGCACGATGGCCATGTTGATGGAGGTCTCGGTGAGGCCTTCCATGGCCTGGCTCATGCGGATGACGTTGGAGGGGCAGGCGAGGAGGGCCTTGACGGCACGGAGCATCACGCTGCCCTGGATGAACTTATCGGCAGCGGGGCATTCCTTCACAAAGAGGGCGGCGGAAGGGTCGCTCTCCTGGAACTCGGCCTTGATCTGGGCGAAGATGTTCTCTACCATCTTCTTCACGGCTTCCACGTTTTCCTGGGGAACCACTATCTCGGCCTCGGCCTCGAACGGGATGGCGTTGCGGAGGCTGCCGCCGGTGAAACTGACGACTTTCACGCCGAACATCTCCATCGCAGGCAGGAGCATGCGGGCCACGACCTTGTTGGCGTTGGCGCGGTACAGGGAGATGTCCATGCCGGAGTGACCGCCCTGCAGGCCCTTGACGGTGATAACCATGCCCTTGTGGCGGGCCGGAGTCTTATATTTGTGGTACTTGAATTCTGCAATGGCATCCAGGCCGCCGGCGCAACCTACGCACAGTTCGCCTTCTTCTTCGGAGTCCAGGTTCAGGAGAATGTCTCCCTTGAGGACGCCGGGCTTGAGGCTGTTGGCGCCGCCCATGCCGGTTTCTTCATTGTAAGTAACCAGCACTTCGATGGGTCCGTGCTTTACGGAAGGGTCTTCCAGGGCGGCGAGGCTCAGGGCTACGCCAATTCCGTTATCGGCCCCCAGGGTGGTGCGGTCCGCCGTCACCCACTCGCCGTCTACATAGGCGCTGATGGGGTCCTTGAGGAAGTCATGGGTGCTGTCGGAGGTCTTCTGAGGGACCATGTCCATGTGGCCCTGGAGGATGACGCCCTTGCGGTTTTCCATTCCGGGGGTGGCGGGCACGCGGATGATCACGTTGCTGCAGTTGCCCTTGCCGTCCTTGATGGTTTCGAAGCCGTGGGAAACACCCCAGTTGTACAGGTGCTCGATGACTTTCTCCTCGTGATGGGAGGGGCGAGGAATCTGGGTGAGAGCGTAGAAGTTCTTCCAGACTACCTTGGGTTCAAGATCTTGAATGCTCATTGTGTTAATATGTATTTATTAGGTTTATTTTCCGTATTGGCTCTCGCGGCCCAGCTGGTACACGGGTATGCGGGCGGTGACGAGAGGCTTGGCGTCCTGCGTGAAAGTGACCTTGCACACCATAGGGGTGCGGAAGCGCAGGGGATTGGTTTTACCGCGGCGCTGGCTGGCCGATTCGTCTGAGGCCGGCTGGGTGCTCTCCTCTTCCAAATAAAGGTAATAGGGTACGCCGCGGGTGCCTTCGGTGGCAAAGCCGTCGTCCATCAGGCGGAAAACCAGATAACGCTGGGTGCCGGCTCCGGCCGAAGGGACAACCTCGAAGCAGCCGTTGAAGGTCTTGGTGACGGTATATCCTTCGAACAGGGCCAGGTACTCCTTTTCCAGACGGTCGATTTCTTTGAGAGCCACCTCCATGGAGTTGCCGTAGAAGTTGGCGTCCGTATTGCCCGTAATGATGTTCATGCGCTCTTTCCTAAGGTGCAGGATGACCTCGGCAGCCTCGGAGGCTTTGTCTTCCAGGGTTTTCTCCACCATCACTTTGTGCTCAATGGGCATGTTTACCAGGCCGGTGTCGGTCTGGACCTCCTTGTACTCAATGACGATGGTGGGCTTTTCCGTGTCTGTGGTAAGGGCTCCGTTGAAAGAGGCCGATGTCTTGCCCGGGAAGCGCCAGGCCTGAAGCTCGGCTTCTGCCTTCTCGGGGAAACTCACCAGTCCCTGTGCACTGAGTGCCAGCAGGGTGGAATTCTCTGCGTCGGTGGTGTACCAGGCGGTGGGATCAGCCTCGGTACGGGGGATGAGCGTGGCCTTGGTGACCACGGAATTTACCTGGTCTTTCTGGCGGGCCTCCATATTGAGGAGCTTCTGGGCAAAGGAGGCGTAGGGTCCGGCGAAAAAGCTCTCCTGCCGGGCTTCCACCTGAACGGTGATAGTGGTGCGGGGAAGCGCATAGTAAACTTCCTGTGCCTGGAGCGAAGAGAAGCTCAGGCTTAAAAGGGCAATGAGGATGAATAGTCTTTTCATTTCCATCTTTTATGGGTCCAGAGGTAATTCCAGGGTTGTTCTTCCAGGTCTACCTCCAGAAGTTGATAATATCGTTTGGTAATATCCAGGGCATCCATACCTTTGGCGTGTTCCGTGATGGGGATGAAGGTAATGCGGTAGCCGCCTTCTTCCCGGCACTGATAGCTGAGGTACACCACGGCCATGTCCAGTTTGACGGCCAGCCGGGCCGCCGCCGTGGCGGTTTTGGTTTTCTGGTGCATGAAATCAATCTCGCAATCGTTGCCGTTGTAGGGGTATTGGTCTGCGATGAAATTGTACAGGAACTTCTTTTCCTTGTTTTCCAGGACGAAGCGGATGATATTGTCCGACGCCACATAGCCGTGGAATCCCTGGTCCATCACCGGTGCGGGCCGGTTGTGGGACATGATGGTTTCCCAGAGGGGGCTGCTCATGCGGTGGTAGGTAACGGCCAGGAACGCCGGATCCAGGAACATGGGTGCACCGTAGGTATACTCGTTAATGCCGCCGAACAGTTCCCAGTTGCCCGAATGGGCCTGCAGGATCATGATTTGGGAGGAAGCATCGTAGATTCTCTTCATCTCTTCCGGGTTGGTGATTTCTACGATGTGGCTATCGTGAAGCCGCTTCCTGCCTTTGGGGCCGCGGCAGGCGCCGAACCAGATCATTTCCGTGAGGACGGTTCCAAAGTGGGTGTAAAAGCGTTTGTTGATGTCTTTGAGTTCATCATATCGCTTGGCAGGGAAGGAGCGGGCCAGGTTGGTCATGACCACGTCCTGGCGGTAACGCAGGCCGCTTCGGAACAGCCACGCAAGACGGCGGCCCCACCAGCGGTGGTAGCCCAGGGGAAGCCGTCCCATCAAGTACAGGATGCCTTCTACGATGCGTGTTCCCAACGATGTTCTTTCCTTACTCATCAATTTACAAATATAGTCAAAATCCCGCTAAACCCCAAAGAGCCGAAAGATTTGTTTTTCAGGAAAATAATGTCTATATTTGCAGTCCTTTTTGGGCTTCCACTGGTCTCAAAAAGGCTTAATACATTTATTAACAATTAATTAACAAACAATGGTTAACCAGTACGAAACCGTTTTCATTGCAACTCCCGTTTTGTCTGACACCCAGATGAAGGAAGCGGTTGCCAAGTACGTCAAGCTCATCACCGACAATGGCGGTGAGGTTGTGTACCAGGAGGATTGGGGCCTGCGTCAGCTC